>Ga0213820_1000028_pt1 | contig 181805 bp, 173 predicted proteins | sample MC6MC0910MG_FD_179889 | JGI IMG/M metagenome (GOLD analysis project Ga0213820, IMG submission 179889) | Enriched soil aggregate microbial communities from Iowa State University, Ames, United States - MC6-MC0910-MG | ecosystem: Environmental > Terrestrial > Soil > Unclassified | place: USA...
TTAATAACTTTTTTAGCCACGAGACACACCTCCTTAAGTCCGTGATGTGGTAATTGGGTTGCCCCTCCCACTCAATATCTGTCTGTCAGCTAATTGCCGATAACATTAAAATTATCATTACAGACGTCAACCGAAGTTTGACAGTCTGACCTTTGAAATGATACCACTTTTAATTTTTTTAAGCAAGTGGTAATTAACAAAATCTGCGATATACGCTTATTCATAAGCGAATATGGTCACAAGATTTAAAAGCTATATTTTTTTAATCTGCTCAAAATCTAGTTCCATAATCGTTTCGCGACCAAACATATCTACAGAAACTTTCAGTTTTCCTTTTTCAGCGTCAATTTCTTCGACACGTCCTTGGAAGTGCGCAAATGGTCCTTCTAATACTTCAACCGCTTCACCGACAGTAATATCGATTTCAACAGTTTTCTCAGTCATACCCATTTGTTGTAATAGACGATCTGCTTCTTCTGGTAAAAGTGGCGTTGGTTTCGCTCCGCCACCTGATGAACCGATAAAGCCAGTTACACCTGGCGTATTGCGGACAACATACCAAGAATCATCTGTCATGATTAGCTCTACTAGAACATAACCGGGGAAGACTTTACGCATCATTGTCTTCTTTTTGCCGTCCTTCATTTCTGTTTCTTCGTGCTCAGGCACAATCACACGGAAGATTTTATCTTGCATCCCCATTGTTTCAACACGTTTTTCTAGGTTTGCTTTTACACGGTTCTCATACCCTGAATACGTATGAACAACATACCAATTTTTCTCCATAACTGCTAGGACTACTCGTCCGTCCCTCCCTTACTAATAAAAGTGAAAATGATCGCGATATGCAAAGTGCATCCATTATTCTTTTCACAAACTTCTCATAAGAAAAACATAGCTTTCGCCTTAGCAAGCGAAAGCTCGATGATATATACCTGATTAGCATAGTCATCTATTGCTACTAACATACTTTTCCTAGTAGCACACTTATCATAATGTGAACATTTTACTGCTCTTCACTTCATAAAACAAACGAAAAAACCCGTTATTGTAAAGGACGGGCTATTTTCAAAAGTATTAACATGCTCTTTTCTAAATTATAAATCTAAGTACCAGCGGAATAATGATGAAATACCTAAGTCTACTAACACAAAAAATAAAGCCATAATTACTACAGTTGAAATTACAACGACTGTATATTTCGTCAGTTCTTTACTTTTTGGCCAGCTAGTTTTTCGCATTTCCGACATTACGTCGCTGAAAAAACTTTTAATCTTGCCCATTCTAGCCTAACCTCCGAATCAATCATATCTGTCTATTTACATAATATTTTATAGCGTTTGTTTATGCACTGTATGTTCATTGCAATGCGAACAATATTTCTTTAATTCGAGGCGTACAGTATTATCTCCTTTTGCAGGAACTGTGTAATTTCTCGATCCGCATTTTTCACAATTTAGCACGACTTTCTTTGCCATTGTAATCACCTTTTCGGCACTTTGTCTTTTAAAGACTAACACCTAAAATTGTCAATGTCAACAAGGGTAAGTGCGCTCTAAGACATTTCCTCGAGCACTAAATGGCGCTCTAATTTCCGCTTCACTCGTTGCAAAGCATTATCAATTGATTTCACATGGCGATTTAATTTCGCAGAAATTTCATGATAAGATTGCCCATCTAGGTATAGAGCTAATACTTGTAGTTCCAGCTCACTTAAAATTTCGCTCATTTTTTCTTCTAAATAACCAAACTCTTCTCTATGAATCATCAACTCTTCTGGATCATCCATAATAGCGCCTGTTAACACATCCATCAACGTGCGATCTGATTCCTCATCAAAAATAGGTTTATCTAAAGAAACATAGGAGTTTAGTGGAATATGTTTTTGCCTTGTTGCCGTTTTTATAGCGGTAATAATTTGTCTTGTTATACATAATTCCGCAAAAGCACGAAAAGAAGCTAGCTTGTCCTCTTTAAAATCACGAACAGCTTTATACAGTCCAATCATACCTTCTTGCACAATATCTTCTTTATCAGCACCAATTAAGAAATAAGATCTCGCCTTTGCCCTTACTAACAATCGATATTTTGTAATTAAAAAATCTAACGCATCTGTATTACCTTGATGCACCATTTCAATAAGCTCTTCATCATTGAATCGTTCAAAATCTTGTGTCACTTGTACAATACTATTTTTAAACATGGTATCACCTCAGCTACAACAGATAATTAGGAACAGTATAACGGAATTGGAAAATATGCGTCAATGAATCATTTTAAACCCCGGCGCCATTTTTCGAAGGCAAGCGCTACATCTGGCTTTAATTCAATGCGTGAAGGTGGCTTACTATCTTGCTTTCGTTTTACATCATGGGAAATTTTATGTTGTATAATGCTCATATCAATTTCAAGCTCTCTTGCCGATTTGCGGAGTGCACCATTACCAAAAATAACACTTTGCTCTGCCATATCGGAAGTCGCCACGTGAATTTGTACATGTCTTGCCTTTAGCTCGTGCGTCATCTTTTCGATGCGTTCATCTGCTGTTTCATTTTTCCTTGTATAAATGATTTCAACACCATTTTCTATATAAGATTGCTCCACACCCGGCACAAGATGGGCGTCAAACACTACAATGACGCGCCATCCTATCGCCGCCTTATACTCAGCCATAAGCTCTATTAAACGCTTACGTGCATCCTCAAAATTTGTGTCACGTAATGGGCGTAGCTCTTTCCAAGCTCCAATCATATTATAGCCGTCAACAAGCAAAATGTTTTTCATCGTTACGCATTCGCTTCTTGACGTTTACGATACACTTCATACATTAAAAGCGCGGCAGCTACAGAAGCATTTAAAGATGTGACATGCCCAACCATCGGCAGATGATATAAAAAGTCACATTTCTCTTTTAAAAGACGACCCATTCCTTTGCCTTCGCTACCAATAATAATGGCAAGCGGTAACGTTGCGTCCATCTTGCGATAATCTGCAGAACCTTTTGCATCTGTACCAGCAATCCATACGCCTCGCTCTTTTAATTCATCGACTGTTTGAGCAAGATTGTTAACACGTACAACAGGTACATGCTCAATCGCGCCTGTTGAAGCTTTCGCCACCACCGCTGTCAAACTTACTGAGCGACGCTTTGGAATAATAATACCATGTACGCCAATGGCATCTGCTGTTCGCATAATAGAACCTAAATTATGCGGGTCTTCTAACTCATCTAAAATTAAGAAAAACGGATCTTCCTGTTTTTTTTGCGCCGCTGCAAATAAATCATCTAACTCCGCATAGCTATAGGCTGCAACAGAGGCAACGATCCCTTGATGGTTAGCATCCGATAATTGATCGACCTTTTTTTTCGGTACAAATTGCACAATGATGCCACGTTCACGCGCTAAATCAAGCAGTTCATTGACCCCTGATTTTTTTACACCTTCCGCTATCCATACTTTATTCATATCGCGGCCTGAACGAAGTGCTTCTAACACTGGGTTTTTACCGGCAATAATTTCACCATTTTGTTCTGCCATTATTTTGACACTCCCTTTAATTCCTCGATTATTTGAATAGCGTATGCAATGATGGCATAAACGCGTTCTAATTCACCTAGTAAGTACAAACTTCCAAGAACCGCCTCAAAGCCCGAGCTATTCCGGTATGTTTGGACATCTGTATTTTTCGGAACAGAGCCGGACTTGGCATTACGTCCTCGGCGGAACACAGCCAATTCCTGCTCTGTTAAAAAGTTTTCATCCATCATGCGATGTACAATCGTAGACTGTGCTTTTGCGGATACATAACGCGTTGCTTCTTTATGGAGTGTATTTGGCTTTACACGTCCACTTCGCAATAAATATTCGCGGACTTTTTGTTCTAAAACGGCATCACCCATATATGCGAGCGCTAATGCATTTAATTGCTTAACATCTTCATTTCGGAGTTTATCCAAGTTGCTTACCCTCGTTTCCATCTTGTCCCTTGGCGTGTATCTTCTAAGATGATACCTTGCGCTTGTAAATGGTCACGAATTTCATCTGAGCGAGCAAAGTCACGATTTTTACGTGCTTCTACACGTTCCTGTAAAAGTGCTTCGATTTCTTCGTCCAGTAGTTCCGCTTCTTTTGCGAATTCAATACCTAAGACGTCACCTAACACCTCAAAAGTTTCAACAAACGTTAATAATACTTTCTCATCCGTATTCGTTTCATTCAAGTAAATATTAGCAATACGCGCTATTTCAAATAATACTGATATAGCATTTGCTGTATTAAAATCATCATTCATCGCTTCTTCAAATTGCGCTTTTTGTGCAGCAATTTGACGGAGCCATTCCTCTGAGCAATCACCTAGACTTGTAGTAGCAGATAAGCGATATTTAACGTTATTGTAAGAAGTACGAATACGCTCCAAACCAGTAGCGGCAGCATCCACTAAATCTTTAGCAAAGTTAATTGGGTGACGATAATGAACAGATAACATAAAGAAACGTAAAATTTGCGGATCAATCTGTTTACGTATATCGTTGACGAGCACAAAATTACCAAGGGATTTAGACATTTTTTCATTATCTATATTAATATATCCATTATGCATCCAGTAGCGCGCAAATGTTGTATCGTTATGCGCTTCTGATTGCGCAATTTCATTTTCATGGTGCGGGAATGTTAAATCTTGACCACCTGCATGTATATCAATTGTATCACCTAAATGCTCACGTGCCATGACCGAGCATTCAATATGCCATCCTGGACGTCCGTTGCCCCAAGGACTTTCCCAATAGATTTCACCTGGTTTAGCCGCTTTCCATAATGCAAAGTCTAATGCATCGTCTTTTTTCTCACCCGCTTCGATACGTGCACCAATTTTTAAATCATCGACTGATTGATGTGAAAGCTTACCATAGCCATTAAATTTTCGCGTGCGGTAGTAAACATCGCCAGCTGATTCATAGGCATACCCTTTATCGATTAACACTTTAATAAATTCAATAATGTCATCCATATGATCTGTTACTCGAGGATGTACGTCTGCCTTTTTGCATCCTAACGCTGTGACATCTTCAAAATAAGCGGCGATAAAACGGTCTGTTAGTTCATGCACTTCTTCACCAAGCTCGTTAGCTGCTTTAATAATTTTATCGTCCACATCCGTGAAATTTGAGACAAATTTCACATCGTAGCCTTTATATTGCAAATATCGTCGTACAGTATCATAAACAATTACAGGACGTGAATTGCCGATATGAATATAGTTATAAACCGTCGGACCGCAAACATACATTTTAACTTTTCCTTCTTCTAGCGGTACGAATGTTTCTTTTTGTCTTGTTAATGAGTTGAAAATTTGAATACTCATTGTCTTTCTCTCTCCTTTTGTAAACGTCCGATTTCTTCTTGCAATGCTGCTATTTGCTTTTCGAAACCTTGACAGCGTTCCTCTACAGGGTCAGGAATATTTTGATGGTCTAGTTTTTTCTCTAAACGAACACCATCTTTCATCACCACTTTACCTGGAATACCTACAACCGTTGCGTTCGGTGGTACTTCTTTTAATACGACTGATCCCGCACCGATTTTACTATTCTCACCAATTGTAATAGAACCTAATACTTTTGCTCCAGTGGCAACTAATACATTATCTTGTAATGTCGGATGGCGCTTACCTTTTTCTTTCCCTGTACCCCCAAGTGTCACTCCTTGATAAAGTGTCACATTGTCACCAATCTCACATGTTTCCCCTATAACCACGCCCATACCATGGTCAATGAAGAAGCGGCGACCAATTTTAGCACCGGGGTGTATTTCGATTCCTGTGAAGAAGCGACTCACTTGTGAAATGACGCGTGCGATAAAATAAAAACGTCTTTTAAAAAACCAATGCGCAATACGATGCGCCCATGTAGCATGCAGACCTGAATATGTTAACACAACTTCAAGTACACTGCGTGCCGCTGGATCATTTTCAAAAATTGTCTCTACATCTTCCTTCATTCTTTTAAACATCAAAATTCCCCCTTTTCGATACTATGTGTGTTGTAATTACCGATAATAACTTCGCGCAAAAAACACTTTAAAACCTATTGTTACTAGTAATGATTGCTCTCTTACATGTAATACTTGAATAGCCGTAAAAAAATAAAAAGCGCCCCCATCACTCCATAAAGGAATGACAGAGACGCTGAAATTTGCGCGGTTCCACTCTGATTGAAAGCATAAGCCTTCCACTTTGGACGTCCTATAACGGGAACGAACCGATAAAGCCTACTCAATGTTCAGCTTTACGCTCAAAGGTGCATTTCGGTTTTGCCTTGGCTCAGACCACTTTCAGCCGGTGATGGTCCTCTCTTTAGAGCATGCGCTACGTACTTCTCCTTATCAACGCTTTCTCAATGTACATTCATTTTACATCGATGAAACTGTTTGTCAATAAATTTCTATTATTTTGCGAATTTTTCTACACGGTCAATTGTTTTCTCTTTACCAATTAAACAAATTGCATTCGGTAACTCTGGACCATGCGTTTCACCTGTCGTTACAACACGGATTGGCATGAATAAATTTTTACCTTTATGTCCCGTTTCTTTTTGCACAGCTTTGATAGCCGCTTTCACCGTTTCAGGCGTAAATTCTGCTAAATTTTCAAGTTGTGCTTTAAATACAGCCATTACCTCTGGTACTTGCTCACCAGCTAGAACTGCTTTTGCTTCTTCATCATATTCAATATGATCATTAAAGAATAGGCGAGATAGTTCTACGATTTCAGCACCAAAGCTCATTTGCTCATGATAAAGTGCGATTAAATCTGTTGCCCAAGCAAGCTCTTCTGCTGTTAGCTCTTGTGGTAATAAGCCAGCTTTTTGTAAGTGTGGTAAAGATAATGCCACTACTTCGTCTAACGATAATTTTTTAATGTATTGATTATTCATCCATGTAAGCTTTTGCTTATCAAACATAGATGGTGATTTCGATAAACGTTTCTCATCAAAGATTTTAATAAATTCTTCTTTAGAGAAAATCTCTTCTTCCCCTTCAGGAGACCAACCTAGTAAAGCGAAGAAATTAAACATAGCTTCTGGTAAGTAACCAAGGTCTTTATATTGTGTCACGAATTGAATAATCGACTCATCACGTTTTGATAGCTTTTTACGGTTTTCGTTAATGATTAATGTCATATGCCCAAAGCGTGGATATTCCCAGCCAAATGCATCAAAAATCATCATTTGTTTTGGTGTGTTTGATAAATGCTCTTCACCACGGAATACGTGTGAGATTTCCATAAAGTGATCGTCTAATACAACGGCATAGTTGTATGTTGGAATACCATTTGCTTTTACAAGTACCCAATCGCCCACATCTTTTGATTCGAACGATACTTGTCCACGCACTAAATCTTCAAACTCATATGTTACGTTTTCAGGTACACGCATACGAATTGTATATTGTTCGCCAGCCGCTTCTTTAGCTGCTACTTCTTCAGCTGATAAATGACGGCAAGTTCCATCATAAGTTGGTGCTGCAACGCCGCGAGCTTTTTGTTCTTCACGTGATGCCTCTAACTTTTCTGAAGAACAGAAACATTTATACGCTGTACCTTGTTGTAATAACTTTTCAGCATGTTCTTTATAAATATCAAGGCGTTCCATTTGACGATAAGGCGCATACGGACCACCAATATCAATTGATTCGTCATAGTCGATACCTAACCATTTTAAGTTATCTAGCTGAGACGCTTCTCCACCTTCTACATTACGCTCAATATCCGTATCTTCAATACGCACGATAAATTTACCGTTATGATGTTTTGCATATAAATAGTTGAATAACGCTGTACGTGCACCGCCAATATGTAAGAATCCAGTTGGTGATGGCGCGTAACGAACGCGAACTTCTTTCGTCATAATTAAATGCCTCCTAAAATGTTCGTCTGAAAATAATTCCGACCTTTTTAATTGTTCATTTTACCACTGTAGTATAGGAAATAAAAGTAGCGCGTGCTTAGGAATTGGGCACGCGCCATTTTTTATTTTTTTATCAATAAAATCGTCGCCATCGATGCAATGCCTTCTTCACGGCCAGTAAAGCCCAGTCTTTCAGTAGTTGTCGCTTTGACATTTACTTGTGAAGGATCTGCATGTAATAACGTTGCAATACGATTTCTCATTTGTTCAATATAAGGTGCCATTTTAGGACGTTGCGCCATAATCGTGCAGTCTACATTGCCTAGCACATAGCCTTTGTCCTCAACCATTTTCCAAATATACTCTAGTAACTTTGCTGAATCGGCATCTTTCCATTCAGGATCTGTATCAGGAAAATGGCGGCCAATATCGCCTTCACCAATTGCCCCAAGTGCCGCGTCTGTTACAGTGTGTAACAATACATCTGCATCCGAATGCCCTACTAAGCCTTTTTCATGTGGAATGGTAATACCACCAATAATAAGTGGACGCCCTTCTTCAAATGCATGTACGTCAAAACCTTGTCCTACTCGAAACATACAATACTGCCGTTACAACAGAGATGTTTGTAACAGCATTCACCTGCCTTTATGATTTTCTATTTATAGACAGTTTACCATATTTCCTAGGAAATTGAGCTGTCCGTATCATCTAAGTTGGACATAACCAGCAACTGAAAGCATTAATAGTTTGTTCATTATCGATAAAAAAATCCCATCAGCTACTTGTAACTGATGAGATTTCAAAGTTATTTTTAAAAAGTTTCTGTTACACGACGACGTAAAATAGCCTCACCAAAAAGTAAATCTTCCTTAGTAGTCATCTTTACATTTTCATAGGTGCTTTCGACAATATGCACCGCATGACCAAGACGCTCAACTAGCATCGCCTCATCGGTGCCGAGGAAGCCTACCTTCTCGGCAACATCTTCCGCTTCTACAATTAAATCAAAGCGAAAAGCTTGCGGTGTTTGAATCATCCATAGACTTTCACGATCGACAGTTTCTTCGATAATACCATCACGTACTTTTTTCATCGTATCTTTTGCACGAACCCCAGCGATTGCAGCACCAAAGTCATTTGCACTTTGCACAAGGTTTGCAATAATATCATGCGTAATAAATGGACGAGCTGCATCATGCACTAAGACGATATCAACTTGCTCCATTTCCTTCATGCAAGAGTGAACCGAATGTTGTCGCTCTGCTCCACCATCAGGTAAACCTTTGACCTTTGAAATGCCATAGTTTACGAGCATTTCCTGAATAAGTACTCGCTCCTCGGGCTTTACTGCTAGCCAAATACCTGTGCAGTTTCGATCTTGCTCAAATACTTCCAATGTGTGTATTAAAATCGGTTTCCCTAAAAGCTCTAAAAATAATTTATTTTGTCCTGCTCCCATTCGCTTCCCGCTACCTGCTGCTGGAAGCACTACTTCATACTGCACATTTTCCACTTCCTAATCATCCTTTGGCTTGGCAAAAATCATACGACCTGCTGATGTTTGGAGAACGCTCGTTACAGTTACTGTAATAGCCTGTCCGATATAACTACGGCCGCCTTCTACAACGATCATCGTACCATCATCCAAATAAGCGACACCTTGGTTATGCTCTTTACCATCTTTAATGACGACAACCTGCATATCCTCACCAGGAATAACAACCGGCTTTACCGCATTTGCCAAATCATTGATATTTAGCACTTGCACTTGATGTAGTTCACATACTTTGTTCAAGTTGAAATCATTCGTTACAATTTGTGTATCATTGCCCATCTTCTTAGCAAGTCGCACAAGTTTTAAATCGACTTCTTGCACATCTTCAAAATCTTCTTCGGTAATCTCTACTTTTGTCATACGTTCATCTTGTAGTTTTTTTAAGATATCCAAACCACGACGACCTCTTGTACGTTTTAAAGTATCTGAAGAATCCGCAATATGTTGTAGCTCTGTCAGTACAAACTGCGGCACGACTAGAACACCTTCGATAAAACCTGTTTCCGAAATATCCGCAATACGCCCATCGATAATTACACTTGTATCTAGCAATTTATAACTGCCACGAATTTCAGGGACATCGATACCTTCAAGGGCTTTTTTCTTCGCATTATGCCCGCGCAATGTAAATAACTGCAGTAATTCATCACGCTTTTTAAAACCTACACGGAACCCCAAATAACCAAATACAAACGACAGAATAATTGGAATCACTTCTGTAATACCACGAATTTGAACGCTATCAATCGCAAAGCCTAGGAAGTAGGCTACGATAAGCCCTACAATTAGCCCAAGCGTACCAAATAATAAATCTCCAACAGGTACTTTAAATAACATCTCTTCCATCCAGCCTATAAGCCGAACGAAATAGTCGGAAAATGCAAATGATAATGTAAATAGTAAAAGCGCCCCTAAAGCAACTGATACATAAGGATTATCAAGCCAAGGATTAGATGATAAATGAAGCAATTCGTATAATGGCGGTAAGAAAACCAGGCCTAAAGCTCCCCCAATCAGTAAAAAAGCAATTTGAATAAATTTTTTCATACTGTCACCTCCAATTCTTATTTTCGATTATACATATTTTACGGTAGAAAATCTTTTTTCAGCCCATCAAAACATTATTATTTTTCTTGCAGTTTATTGGACGTTACAGAAGCCTCAAGAGATGCGTAATTCCTGCAAAAAATGTTATCCAATTTCAAGCAATTTTCTTACTCAATACAATGAGTAAAAATGCATGTTAGGAAATCAATCGCCCAACATGCACTTATTTCATAAAATATTACTTGCTATAGGGTAAGATCGAGCATTTTCTACGCTACGCCCTTCATTACAACTCTCTAAAACAAGCATTCAATGCATCCTTAATTGTCTCCACACCGACAATTTCAATACCTTGCGGGAAATCCCAGCCACCAATATTTGAAGCAGGAATAAACGCTCGCTTAAAGCCTAGCTTTGCTGCCTCAATAACACGTTGTTCAATGCGTGTTACACGACGAACCTCACCTGTTAAACCTACTTCGCCAATAAAGCAATCGGTAGCACGCACTGCCTGATCCTTAAAGCTCGACACGATACTTGTCAACACCGCTAGGTCAATTGCAGGCTCATCAAGCTTTACACCACCAGCAACTTTAATATATGCATCTTGTGCTTGTAGCATGAGGCCCATTCGCTTTTCCAGCACCGCCATTAGCAATTGCACACGATTTTGGTCCACGCCAGTTGCCATACGTTTTGGATAATTAAAGCTTGTTGGGGTTACGAGCGATTGAATTTCTACTAAAATCGGTCTCGTTCCCTCCATCGATGCTACAATTGTCGAACCTGCAGCACCTTGTGAACGTTCCTGTAAAAACAACTCTGACGGATTCAATACTTCCTTTAAGCCTCCCTGAAGCATTTCAAAGATGGCAATCTCATTTGTAGAGCCAAAGCGGTTTTTCTGACTTCGTAAAATACGGTGGTTGTGATGACGTTCTCCTTCGAAATATAGCACTGTATCCACCATATGTTCTAAAATACGTGGTCCTGCAATTTGGCCTTCCTTCGTCACATGTCCAACTAAGAAAATAGCAATGCCTTTCGTTTTGGCAATTCGCATAAGCTCTGCTGTACATTCACGTACTTGCGACACACTACCAGGTGCACTCGTCACCTCCGGATGAAACACTGTTTGGATAGAATCGACAATCACAAACTTCGGTTGTACATCATCAATCGTTTGATTTAATAACTCTAAATTCGTTTCCGAATAAATATAAAGCTCTTGTGAGATTACCCCTAAACGTTCTGCACGTAGTTTCGTTTGGCGAATAGACTCCTCACCAGAAATGTAGAGCACACGATGTCCTTTATTCGAAAGCAATGCAGATACTTGTAATAATAACGTGGATTTCCCAATCCCCGGGTCACCACCGATTAAGACAAGTGAGCCTGGGACGATACCGCCACCTAACACACGATTAAGTTCGCCCATTTCCGTTGCTACACGAGACTCCTCAGCTGCCTCCACTTGGATAATAGGTATCGCCTTTTGCGTTACTGTTGCAGAATGTTGGAAAGCTCCACGTGGCCCTTTTGCTACAACCTCCACTTCCTCAACCATTTTATTCCACTCACCACATCCTGGACAGCGCCCCATCCACTTTGCAGATTCATAGCCACAACCTGTACAGACAAATTTAGTTTTTTTCTTCGCCATCGTACCACCTCGAATATTTGTTCTTATATTCATTTTACATAAAAAAAGACAGCTTGGCACTATAGGCCTCGCTGTCTTTTTGTGAATTGCTTATTTAGAAATCGAAACGCCTTCTTTTTTCTTCACAACAAAGTCTTCATCAACATAATCAATTACGACTTGGTTTCCTTTTTCGACATTGCCTTTTAGTAGTTCTTCTGATAAACGGTCTTCCACTTGTTTTTGCAATGCACGACGCAGTGGACGCGCACCATATTGAGGATCATAGCCTTCCTCTGCAATTTTATTCAGTGCCGCATCTGTTAACTCTAACGTAATATCTTGTTCTTGTAGACGTTTTGTTAACGTATTCGCCATCATCGAAATGATTTCTTTTAAGTGTTCTTTTTCTAATGAATGGAACACAATCATTTCATCGATACGGTTGAGGAATTCAGGACGGAATGCTTTTTTCAGTTCTTCTAGCATTGTGCCCTTCATATCTTTATGCTTCGACTCAGAGCTTCCTAAGCTGAAGCCAAGATTTTTTTGATATTTTAGCGCATCCGCACCAACGTTTGAAGTCATAATAACAACCGTATTACGGAAATCAACGACACGACCTTTAGAATCTGTTAAACGACCATCTTCAAGTACTTGCAGTAGAATATTGAAAACATCTGGATGTGCTTTTTCAATTTCATCAAGTAATACAACCGAATATGGTTTACGTCTTACTTTTTCCGTTAGCTGACCACCATCATCAAAGCCTACATAGCCTGGAGGTGAACCGACTAAACGTGAAGTGGAATGTTTCTCCATATATTCGGACATATCTACGCGAATCATCGCATCTTCATCACCGAACATTACTTCTGCTAGCGCTCTAGCAAGCTCTGTTTTACCGACCCCAGTAGGACCTAGGAAAATAAATGAACCAATTGGTCGCTTAGGATCTTTTAAGCCAGCTCTTGCGCGTCGAATCGCACGTGAAATCGCTTCGACCGCTTCACCTTGCCCAACAACTCGCTTGTGTAATTCTTCTTCAAGATGTAATAGTTTCGCTGATTCTTCATGAGCAATTTTCGCTACCGGAATTCCCGTCCACATAGAAACGACAGCTGCCACATCGTCTACTGTAACTTTTGATTCGGCTTTGCCTTGTTCTTCTTTCCATGTTTTACGTGTTGTTTCAATTTCGTCTTTTAGCTTTTGCTCTGTATCTCTTAATGATGCAGCTTTTTCAAATTCCTGACCAGATACCGCTGCATTTTTCTCAGAGCGCACATTTTCAAGCTTATCTTCTAAAGCCTTTAAATTTGGTGGCACTGCGAATGAACGTAAGCGTACTTTTGAACCCGCTTCATCGATTAAGTCGATGGCTTTATCAGGTAAGAAGCGATCTGAAATATAGCGGTCACCCATTTTTGCAGCTGCTTCAATTGCTTCATCTGTAATTTTCACACGGTGATGTGCCTCATAGCGATCGCGTAAGCCATGAATAATTTGAATCGCTTCTTCAACAGTTGGCTCATCCACTTGGATTGGTTGGAAGCGGCGCTCTAAAGCGGCATCTTTTTCAATGTATTTGCGATATTCATCTAATGTTGTGGCACCGATACATTGCAATTCACCACGTGCTAAAGACGGTTTTAAAATATTTGAAGCATCAATGGCACCTTCTGCTCCACCTGCACCGATTAATGTATGCAATTCATCAATGAATAAAATAACATTGCCTGCTTGACGAATTTCATCCATTACTTTTTTCAAACGGTCCTCAAATTCACCACGGTATTTAGTACCGGCAACAACTGTCCCCATATCAAGCGTCATTACACGTTTATCGCGTAAAATTTCTGGCACTTCATTATTGATAATTTGTTGTGCTAAACCTTCAGCGATGGCTGTTTTACCTACACCTGGCTCACCAATAAGCACAGGATTATTTTTTGTACGGCGTGATAGCACTTCAATAACGCGTGTAATTTCTTTACTTCGACCAATAACAGGGTCTAATGAACCTTCGCGGGCAATTTGTGTTAAATCGCGCGCTAAGCTATCTAAAGTTGGTGTATTTGCAGCCTGTGTCGCTTGTTGTCCCGACTGTGCATTATCATTATTGCCTAACAACAGTAATACTTGCTGACGGGCTTTATTTAAGCCGACACCTGCATTATTTAATACGCGAGCGGCTACTCCTTCACCTTCACGAATAAGCGCTAATAGTAAATGTTCTGTGCCAATATAGGAATGGCCTAATTTACGTGACTCATCGACTGATAGTTCAATTACTTTTTTGGCGCGAGGCGTGTAATGAACGATTGGCCCTACATCCTCTGTTCCTTTACCGACTAACTCTTCAATACCTGCTTCAATCATTTGAGGGCTAATATCGATGGCTTCTAATGCTTTCGCAGCTATACCACCGCCTTCACGAATAAGCCCTAAAAGAATGTGCTCTGTTCCTATTGATTCGTGCTTCCAACGAATTGCCTCTTCCTGTGCAAGCTGTAATACTTTTTGTGCGCGTTGTGTAAAACGATTAAACATCATATGAATCCTCTCCTTTTCCCCCTATAATAGGCTTACTCATCGTTTCTAAAAATAATGCCTCACGCAGCATTTTTGCTCGTACTCTGTCTCGCTCAGCAGGCGGTAAAACCTCTCCTGCATAGTGTTGTAAAAATCCTGGTTGCATGCTGACAACACACTCGTTTAAAGTGGTTGCTTTAATATTATGAATCAACTGCAAATCTACCCCTAAACGGACATTCGACAGGCAGGTCGCAGCTTCATCACTTGTTAAAATGCGAGCGTGTGTTAATGTACCTAAAGCTCTATACACACGATCTTCTAAAGCAAGTTGTGCTTTTTCCATTAGCTTGCTTCTCGCCTGACGTTCTTTTTGAATAATTTTTTCAGCTACACTTTGAATATCAGCTAAAATATCTTCTTCTGTTTTCCCTAGTGTAATCTGATTAGATACTTGATAAATATTCCCTAAATTTTCACTACCTTCACCGTATATACCCCTAACGGTCATACCCAAACGCGTCATGGCATTAATGATTTGATTCATCTGACCTGTCAGCGTTAGTGCGGGAAGGTGCATCATAACAGAAGCACGCAATCCAGTACCAATATTGGTTGGACAACTTGTTAAATAGCCGAAATTATCGCGAAATGCGTATGGCAAAGCTCCTTCCAAGGCTCGATCAATATGATTCGCCTGCTCGTAAGCCTTTTGAAGTTGAAAACTCGCTGTCATACATTGAATGCGTAAATGGTCTTCTTCGTTCACCATAATGCAAATCGATTCATCTTCAGACAGCAACATGGAGCCGACTTCCTCTTTTTTGGCCAGCTGCGGACTAATTAAATGTTTTTCTACTAATATTTGACGTTGTAACGGCGTTAAATCTTTTATGGAAAAATAAGAATATTTTTCTTGCAATTTTGGACTATCCTGTATTGCATGGGTAACCGCTTGCTCAACTTGTAATGCTTCATTTTCTGAGAAAACTAAAGGAAAACGGTAACCATCTAAGTTTCTAGCAAGGCGAATGCGTGTACTAATGACAATATCTGAATAATCATCCTCCATCTCCATCCATGTAGGTGTAGCGCGCGCTAAAAACGATTCAATCATCATGACACATCACCACCTTCGAATTGTAGCTGTTGTTCAAGATCCTTTGCCTCATCACGAAGTTTCGCTGCTTCCTCAAATTGCTCATCGTCCACTGCGGCTTTCATACGCTTCCGGATATCTTCAATTTGTTTTTTAATAACAAAAACATTGTTGCGGGCACCAGGCATTTTGCCTATATGTTGCGGTCCCGCTTGAATACGATTAAACAGCTTTGGCAAATGCTCGCTAAACGTATCATAACAACCGGTACAGCCGAATTTACCTTCTTTTAAAAATCGTTTATACGTAAATCCACATTGTGGACATGTTTGTTGCTGAGGTGGCGCTTGCTGTTTCTCTCCAACTTTTTGCCATGTAGGTGAGCCAAACCAATTGGATAATAATTGTTGAATCGATACAGGCTCTTGTTTAAACTCTGCATGGAACGGATGGAACTGTGAGGCACAGACATCGCAATAATGGTGCTCCACCTTTTGCCCATTTTGAACTTGTGTCACAGTTACTGTCGCATTGCGCTGTTTGCAATGTTCGCAAATCATTTCCATCACCTCTTTATTTTTGCTTTTCATATTTAATGGTTGTTAACATCGCTCGCAAAATTTTCGCGCGAATGCTATCCCGTAAAGGTAATTGTAAATCTAAGGTCGAACGGTCAACCGCCGCTAACATTAATTTCGCTTCTCGCTTTGAAATAACCTGCTCATCAATTAAACGATAGACAACACCCTCTGCAACCGTTTGCGAGGCTCCACCTTCAATTTGCAGGAGCACATCATCGATCAAATCAATTTGTGAGTTTGCACGGACACGTAAAATTCGAATGTACCCACCACCACCTCGTTTACTTTCAACAAGGTAACCTCGCTCGGCTGTAAATCTTGTGTTAATTACATAATTTATTTGTGAGGGCACACATTGAAATTTATCGGCGATTTCGCTACGTTTAATTTCAATATGCCCTTCTCCACCTAATTCAAGTACTTGCTTTAAGTAGCCTTCTATGATGTCTGAAATATTACGCACTTTAGGAATACACCTCGCTTACCTCACTGACTTTGACTATCTTTGACTATCTTTGAGTATATTATACAAAACGCTTGAAAATAATTGCAATTATTTCGCACACCGATTTGTGTAAAGCAAATTCTTTAGCCATTTACCAACTGAAAATCGTGGCATCGCCTGTGCGTAGATTAATGAATAAAAGGGAATTAGTTATTAACATATGGCAACCAAATGAGCCGCATGTGGTTCATGCCTATAATGTACCCTTTTTGCCTATAGAAAAAACGCAAGCATATGCTGTTAGCATAGACTTGCGTCATTAAAAATTATACCCAGCGACCAACAATTGGGTAGCGCCATGGTATGTCTGAAAAAGCCTTCACGATTCCGATAATTGGTACGATGTATACCATAGCGATAAATATTAGTAAGAACGGTAAACCGATTAATACAAAAGATAGAATACCAGCAATTACAATTAATATGCCCATCACGATTTGGAACAATAAAGCTTGCACCGAAATGCTTTTTACTTCTTCCTCTGAACTAATGAGGAAAAATAAAATCGGCACTAAAAATGGCGCAAAAAACGCGCTGGCATGTATGATTACCTTAGACCATTTTGTATCCATATATATGAACCTTCCTTTGCAGTGTGTCTTTATTAGTTATACTCCTATTTACGGAACTATACGCTAAATAGTTTCAAATGTTTCTGCTTTTTTAAAATTTATTTGAAAGGTATGTGATAGGTTATGGAATTTAATAGCACGCTTGCTAATGAATATGAGAAGGGCATTCGGCGTACTTTGCCAAGTTACGATGCCATGCTTCGTCTAACGAAAACGTTTTATCAAGCTGCATTACAAGAGAATGCTAGTTTGTTAGTTGTTGGCTCAGGCAGCGGCAATGAAATATTACAGTTAGCAGAACAACGTCCTCATTGGTCGTTTGTCGGTATCGATCCATCTGAAGCTATGTTGGAAATTGCAAAAAATCGACTTCAACCATTAACCAATGATATATCTTTACTCCAAGGAACCATACTAACTGCATCGATACCTACAAAAAACTTTGATGCGGCTAGCTGTGTACTCGTTCTTCATTTTATCGAATCCTATGAGGAGAAACTTGCTACATTGCAAGGCATTGCAAGCCATTTAAAAACAGGAGCACCATTTGTCCTTGTCTCTAAATACGGACAACTAAACTCTGTTGAAACCGAGCTTCAATTTGACCTATGGCGCGCCTATTGGCAACAGCATACAAAAATTTCAGCTGCTGATTTAGCCAATATGGAGCAGTCCATCCGCTCGCTATCATTTATGGGTGAAGAGGATATTGTTGCACTATTACAACAGGCTGGCTTTACACAGCCATCGAGGTTTTTTGCTACGACACTTTTTGCTGGTTGGATATGCTATAAAGCATAAGGTAAGACATTCGTAATGATCTTTCCGTGAAAATGTCTCCTCCTATGAGACGCCGTGCTAACTTAAAAATGCGATAAAACAGATTTGAGGTGAATACCGTGATCCGCACGATGGCCATGACGAAAGATCAACAATTAATCAAGGACTTCCCACTTGACGACATTAAGCACAATCAATATGAATGGTATTGGGTAGATTTTAGTTGCCCCACAACAAAAGAAGAGCTTCTGCTCGATACATTTTTTCACTTCCATCCACTGGCGATTGAAGATTGCTTAATGCGTTTACAACGACCAAAACTCGATTTTTACGATGATTATCATTTCTTCGTTATTCATAAATTCAATGAGGAGACGTTAATAGCAGAGGAATTAAACATTTTTCTTGCCGATCATTTTATTGTGACATTTCATAAAAATGAAACACCTGAAATCGATAAAGTAAAAAAGCTTTTAGAAGAGCACCCAAAATATTGGGAACGAGGTACCGTCTTCCTAACCTATCAAACGATAGATCAAATCGTGGATAGTTATTTCCCACTTGTCTATAAAATTGAGGATCATTTGAATGCATTGGAAGATGAACTAACTTACCAAAATAACGTGAATGCTATGCAAAATGTTTTTGAATTTCGTAGCGATTTGCTCCATTTACGGCGTACGATTTTACCGATGCGCGATCTCCTATATCGGATACTTAGCTCATACCGCTTTGCACTAAAAAAATCAGAAAGAGCTTATTTTGGTGATATACACGACCATTTAGCCAAGCTCACTGAAATAGTCGAATCTAATCGTGAGCTGACAGCTGATATGCGTGATAGCTATATGGCCATGACCTCTAGCCGTATGAATGGCATCATGATGATGTTAACGATTGTTTCTACGATATTTATTCCTTTAACATTTATTGCTGGTGTGTATGGCATGAATTTTGATAATATGCCCGAGCTCCATGGTCGCTACAGCTATTTTATCGTGCTCGGTATTATGCTATTGCTTGTATTATTTATGCTAGCACTATTTAAATCAAGAGGCTGGTTCAAATTATTTAAACCGTAATATAACCGGCTATTTAAACAAAAGAAAATCCGCGCAAACTTCCCGAGGGCAAATGAGGCACGAGGGTCAAATATTGTGACTCGTGCTTTGCCCACCGAAGGCGAAACGCGGATTTTTAAACTAGTTGACGTTCTTAATATGGACCACGATCATCCACTTTATTTTCACCTTGTTGCGGGAATAAAAAGTATGCGAGTACACCCGATACAAGTGTTGCACAAATTGTGATTAATAATTGGTTTAGGTCTGGTACATCTGCGTAATAATTAGTTAACATATAAACAGAACCAATTGCCACAATAACCATTACAGGAATGACAAACTTAAAACGCTTCTTTTCCATGCAATACCTCCTCAATACTATTTTTCTCTCACCTACATATTTTTGTAAAACTAAACAGTTCGTATTTTACAGGTTTCCTAAATGAAATTCAAATCGCTCTATATCTATAAAAGAAAACGCTTTGACGCACGCCATAGACGACCTTTTACGTTATGAATAAAAAAATATAGAAATATCTGAAATTTTTAACCAAATATCCCGCGAAAAATAGTAGAATAGACTAAATACCATATATTCACCAAATTTACAAACCTAACAAAATATTCACAAAGCGGTCTTCAATTACAATCATTATTATGGATTTATAAAGAATGGAGCAGACAACAATGAGTTGGTTTACGAAGAAGAATGGTTATGCAATTACTTTAACACCTGAACAATTTACACAACACGTACAATTAGATGTTTCCAATTATCCAAAGCTTGAAAAACAATTACAGTTATTAGACTTAACGACTGAAGATTTAGCAATCATTAAACAATTGCAACCTTTAGTTAAAAATGTTATTCCTGAAATGGTCGATCAATTTTATGCAGCCATTAGCTTAAGTCAAAATTTATTAGATATTATTAACAGAACATCACAAATTGATCGTTTAAAAGTGACTTTACATAAGCATTTAAGTGATATTTTCGAGAGTCATATTAATGACGCTTACATTAAAGAAAGAAAAGCAATTGCGGAGACCCATGTTCGAATTGGACTGCAATCCAAATGGTATATCGCTTCATTCCAATCACTAACGTCTACCTTTACACGCTTTGCGAATGATTTAGATATTTCCAAGCACGATGCAATACGTGCCATCAATGCCTTCTGCAAAATCATTAACTTTGAACAGCAGCTTGTTATTGAGGCGTACGAAAAAGAAGAAGATCGCATTCGCCACGTTGCTGATCAAACAAAACATGCACTTGTGACAACCATTCAAAGTACTGCGGAAGAGTTAAATGCCATAAGCGAGGAAACAGCCGCTTCTCTGTTAGTCATCTCTTCTCAAACCGATGATATTGCAGTAGCAACTAAACAAGGTTTGAACTTTGTTGCAGATACACAAGATAAATCGAAACGCGGGCAACAGCAATTACAAGAGCAAAATGAATTAATACACGTTATTTTGCAAAGCGTTAATGGCCTTGAAGTGACGATGAATGAGCTACGTACGTCATCACAAAAAATTTCTGAAATTGTCGGGCTTGTTACAGGCATCGCTGACCAAACGAATTTATTAGCACTGAATGCATCAATTGAAGCTGCTCGTGCTGGGGAGCATGGTAAAGGCTTTGCTGTCGTAGCAGAGGAAGTTCGCAAGCTGGCAGAAGAAACGAAAAATGCTGTTCAAAACGTTTCACACTTAATCAAAGAAACAGAAAGTAATATTACAACAATGGCAAGTTCGGTTATCAATGTGGACCAAAAAATCCAACATAGCGTTGAAACACAAACAAACTTATCGAAATCATTCAATGATATTGCAGATGCTGTTTCAGGCATTCAACAGCAATATGTCAATACCGCTAGAGATATTTCAGCCATTTCAACATTAATTACCGAGCTATCAGAAGGAGCGACACTTGTTTCCTCATCATCTGACTCATTAATTAATGTAGTGAATGAATTAAATATTTAACGCAAATAAAAAGGAAATTGACCGCATCGTGTCAATTTCCTTTTGGTATTTAATGTGCCAAAGCACGTTTTTGCTTACGAAACTCTCGTCGAGCCGGACCTGTTTCAAACAGCCTTTTTTCTGCATCCGTTTCGGGGAAAATAGCCGGAACAGCCTTAGGTTTCCCGTCATCATCCACTGCAACCATCGTTACAAACGATTCTGTTGTTAATTTTTCTTCCCCTGTTTCAATGTTACGAGATATCACACGGACATACACTTCCATAGATGAATGTCCTGTGGAAGACACAATACTTTCTATCTCAAGAATATCACCTACATGGGCAGCAGATAAAAAATCAACTGAATCAATAGAAGCGGTCACAACATGCCCTTTTGCATGCTTCATCGCTGTAATGGCAGCAATTTCATCGATATAAGCTAACACTCTTCCACCAAAAATGGAATTATGATTATTAGTATCCGGTGGTAATACGAGACGCGTCTGAACCGTACGCGATTGGCTCATTGGTACAGCATTGGTTGTCATAGTTCTTGTAACTCCCCTTCATGTCATGTTCTTTCGTCATCGTATCGTAGAAAAAGCAATGTTGCAAATTTAGAAAGATTTTTTCATTGTAATAAACTTCATATCCGTCATTTCCTCGATTGCCCATTTAATACCTTCTCGACCATAACCGCTCATTTTCACTCCACCATAAGGCATATTATCAACACGGAATGTTGGTATATCATTAATAATGACAGCACCTGCTTGCAATTCATCTGCCGCACGCAATGCATCCGGTAAGACATTCGTAAAAATCCCTGCATTTAAGCCAAGTTCCGACTCATTCACTAGTCGAATGGCGTCGTCTAATGTTTCATATGAAACAATTGACACGATTGGTGCGAATGTTTCCTGACAAACGACTTTCATATCGGCCGTCACATTTGTCATCACTGTTGGCGTCAATGTACGTTCTGTAAAGGTTCCGCCCGTAGCTACCACTGCCCCTTGTGTTTTTGCTTCCTCAATCCATTGTCGAATACGGGTTACTTCATTTGGATTAATCATCGCACTGACATCTGTATTTTTATCGAGTGGATCACCGACAACAAGTTTCTCTGTTTGTTCTACAAATGCTTTTGTAAAGGCATCTACAATGGAGGCATGTACATAAATACGTTGTAATGAAATACACACTTGGCCCGCAAAGTTAAACGCTCCGCTAACACAACGCGCTATTATTTTATCAATCGGTGTCGATGGCTCAACAATAACCGCGGCATTCGAGCCAAGCTCTAACGTCACTTTACGTAAACCTACTTTTTCTTTAATGCCTAATCCAACTTTACCACTTCCGGTAAAGGTTACTTTTTTCACCAATGGATGTGTTACGAGCGTATCACTTAACTCGCCACCACTACCTGTAACGATTTGTAATGCGCCATCTGGTAGTCCCGCTTCCTTAAATATTTCCGCCATAACAATGGCACTAAGTGGTGTTTGTGTTGCTGGCTTTAACACCACTGCATTGCCTACCGCAAAGGCAGGACCTAATTTATGTGCAACTAAATTAAATGGGAAATTAAATGGTGTAATCGCAGAAACAACACCTATCGGCTCACGTTTTGTCCAGCCTATACGGTCACCAGCTCCTGGTGCCGCATCCATCGGAACCGTCTCACCCTTCACTTGCTTGGCTCCTTCAGCTGCAAACTGATAAGTTGCGATTGTGCGCTCGATTTCCGGTAAACCTGCTGATATAGGCTTGCCCGCTTCTCGCGCTAAAATATCTGCCAATTCGTCTTTTCGACGTCGCATAATGTCGACTACTTTATATAAAATTTCGGCACGTTCGTAGGCAGTTGTTTTTTTAAATGAAAGAAAGGCATCGTGGGCACCTTCTATTGCTTGCTCAACATCTGCAACAGATGCCTTTGCAACCTTTGCAATGACCTCACCATTGTATGGTGATGTTAATTCATATGTTTCTTTTGCTGCTTGCCATTGCCCATTTATCCAAAGCTTCGTTTCGTTCATCTTCAAATACACCTCCGAAATAATCTGTTCCCCTTTAGTTTATCATGAAGTGCTAGAATTTGACGCTACAGCTGCTGCAGTAACCGCGGATAGCATCACTGCTTGTTGTGCTTGAATAAGTAACTCAATAGAAGACATGATCGCCATTGACAATGATTGTTGCACTTTAGACAAATCATAAAGAGTGATTTGTACGGCTATAAATAATACAAATTCTCGATGCCACTTCAACAATTTCATACCCTTTAAATCATGATACAAATCAATAATTTGCTGAAGTTGACCTTTATTTATTTGTAAATTAATCCTTGTATAACACCTTATAGAAAAAGCAGCTCGTTTAGCATGATAAAACGAGCTGCTCTAGAGAAGTACCAATTGACCTCTTTCTACTACTACTTAAAATCAAATGAATCAATTTATTGATTCAATAACTTTATTTCGAAATTTATATGCTTTTCTTTGTTCTAATTGAGCAATACTTTTATGTTCAATTTCGCTTAAACTTTCAAATAATTTTTCAGACATTAGACTCACTATATCTTCTAATTCAGTGCCTAAATGAATAATTTCTAATATTTCTTTTGAAATTCCTTTAGACTGTAATAAATCCATAGTATAAGGGTTAAATAAAACTTTTTCAGTTTCTTCGATTGTTAATAAATCTTTTTTTAAAGCCTCAATTAAACCTAATACATTTATGAGTAGTAGTTTTTCTAATTCTTCGTTATTAGTAGTATTCAATAATAATTTATTCATATTTAAATATTTTACACTCCAACCTTGCTTAACTTTAACATCATAAACTAAACCTGATTTACTTTGAAAATAATGAATAGAAATTTTCCGTTATTTTTATCATCATATTTGCTACCCTATTGATGTTCGCAATGGCGACATCCACGATGTTTGCTTTTTCATTTCTTCCACTATAGTTTTATATTTTTCCGCATCAAATACTTTTCCCGATGCGACGTATGTACGTGCTGGCAATAGCTATAATTTTCCAATCAACTGTCCAACCTACAATTTTCGTTACAGCCTCAACCGTTTGTGTAAATTGGTTCTCAATTATAACAATATCCATCATCAACACATTCTTTTTTACAATTTACGTAAATTTCTGTCGTAAAGATTCAATCATTTTGTAATAATTAACATAAAAAGTAAACATAATTTAATGTTTAAATAAGGTAATCTATGCTTTAATTAATAGTATCCAAGATGAATGGGGGCTATATAATGATTGAGCGGACAATCAGAAAATTACGATTAACCCAGACTCTACAAGAACGATTACAACAATATTTATTATTGCGCAATTCCCCAAATAACGTAAACCTACAACTTCTTTTCCAAAATAATTAGCATAAAAAACAGCGACAAAGTAAGCTTTTGCCGCTGTCATTAAATTATTCAATTAAACCTAACGCTTTTAGTTCTTCTGTGGAAAAAGCTCTAGACCTTGTTAAAAAACGTTTACCTTCTACGCCTTCAAGAGAGAACATACCGCCTCTGCCGTCAACTACGTCTAAAATAATTTGTGTATGCTTCCAATAATCATATTGGTTTTTATGCATATAAAATGGCGTGTCCCCCACTTTACCTAAGCAGACATCTTGATCACCTAATATTAAATCTCCGTCAGGGTAACACATCGGAGAGGAGCCATCACAGCATCCACCTGATTGATGAAACATAACTGGTCCATGTTTTTCCTTCAATAATTCGATTAGTGCCAGCGCTTCTTCCGTTGCTAATACACGTTCTACCACGCGTTAGCACCTCCTCACTGATTAGAAGAAACCAAGTTTATTTTCGTTATAGCTCACTAATAAGTTTTTCGTTTGCTGGTAATGTGATAGCATCATTTTATGTGTCTCACGACCGATACCTGACATTTTATAGCCGCCAAATGCCGCATGTGCTGGGTATGCATGGTAGCAGTTTGTCCAAACACGCCCTGCTTGAATACCACGACCGAAGCGATAAGCTGTATTCATATCACGTGTCCAAATACCTGAACCTAATCCATACAATGTATCGTTGGCAATTTCTAATGCCTCTTCTTTTGTTTTAAATGTTGTTACTGCAACAACTGGTCCGAAAATTTCCTCTTGGAAAATGCGCATTTTATTATGACCTTTGAAGACAGTTGGCTTAATGTAGTAGCCATTTTCAAAGCCTGCACCTACATTATTTTTCTCGCCTCCAATTAGACATTCTGCACCTTCTTGCTTACCGATATCTAAGTAAGACAGAATTTTTTCCATTTGTTCACTTGAAGCCTGTGCACCCATCATCGTATTCGGATCAAGTGGATTTCCAACTTGAATTGATTCAACACGTTGTAACACACGCTCCATAAACTTATCGTAAATGGATTCTTGAATTAATGCGCGGGAAGGGCATGTACATACTTCACCTTGGTTAAGGGCGAATAATACAAAGCCTTCTACTGCTTTATCTAAAAAGGCATCATCTTCATCCATAATATCTTCAAAGAAAATATTCGGAGACTTTCCGCCCAATTCTAATGTAACTGGAATAAGATTTTGTGACGCATATTGCATAATTAAGCGGCCCGTTGTCGTTTCACCCGTAAAGGCAATTTTGCCGATACGCGGATTAGATGCAAGTGGTTTTCCTGCTTCTAAACCGAAACCGTTCACAACATTTAGTACGCCTGGTGGCAATAAATCACCAATCAACTCTACTAGCACCATAATGGAAGCTGGTGTTTGCTCTGCTGGCTTTAGTACAACACAGTTACCAGCTGCAAGAGCAGGAGCTAGTTTCCAAACGGCCATTAATAGCGGGAAGTTCCAAGGGATAATTTGGCCGACTACCCCGATTGGCTCATGGAAATGATAGGCAACTGTATCATTATCAATTTGACTTAGCGCGCCTTCTTGTGCACGTAAAGCCCCTGCAAAATAGCGGAAATGATCAATTGCTAGAGGGATATCAGCATTTAATGTTTCACGAACCGCCTTACCATTGTCCCATGTTTCGGCAACGGCTAACTTTTCTAAGTTTTGTTCAATACGGTCCGCAATTTTAAGTAAAATGTTTGCACGCTCTGTAGCGGATGTTTGTCCCCACGCATCCTTTGCTGCATGTGCTGCATCAAGCGCAAGTTCAATATCCTCTGCAGAGGAACGCGCTGCTTGTGTAAAAACTTGTCCAGTAACAGGAGTAACATTATCAAAGTATTGACCTTTCACTGGAGGTGTCCATTCTCCACCAATGTAATTTTCATATCTCTCTTTGAATTGAACTACTGATCCTTCAGTGTTTGGAAATGCATAAACCATTTTACTTCTCCCCTTTACACAAAATAATGAGAAAATATCTAGAAAAATCGTTAATCCATATCGAAATAACGATATTTTCATAGAGACCCTCTTACCCAATATATTGTCAGAAATTAATAATTATTTCAACTTTTAAAAATAAAATTTCACAATATTTATTTTCGATAGAAAAGCCTCTAGCATTCACTGTATTTCCAAACGATAGGGTATACTTAAGCTAATATAAATGTATAGGAGAACATTATGAGAATTAACAAATATTTAAGTGAGACTGGCATCGTCTCTCGCCGCGGTGCTGATAAATGGGTCGAAGAAGGTAAAGTAACGATTAACGGTGTTCTTGCTACTGTCGGTAGCCAAGTAGAAGCTGGTGATCTTGTCTGTGTGGATGGCAAAGAGGTAAAAAAGGAAGAGCAACTCGTTTATATTGCCTTAAATAAACCAGTAGGTATTACAAGTACGACAGAGCGTCATATTAAAGGAAATGTCGTTGATTTTATTAATCATCCTTTACGCATTTTCCATATCGGTCGACTAGATAAAGAATCAGAAGGATTATTATTACTAACAAATGATGGAGATATTGTGAATAAAATTTTACGTGCCGAAAACCATCATGAAAAAGAATATATTGTCCAAGTTGATCAGCCGATTACAGAGCAATTTATTAAAAAAATGGGTGCCGGTGTTGATATTTTAGATACAACCACATTGCCTTGTCATGTTGAAAAAATTTCAGACAAAGTGTTTAAAATTATTTTAGAACAAGGCTTAAATCGACAAATACGTCGTATGTGTTCTGCATTAGGCTACTCTGTTAAACGATTACAACGCGTTCGTATTATGAATATTAAACTAGGTAATTTAAAGGTTGGACAATGGCGCGATTTAACAGATAAAGAGCGCACAGAATTATTCAAACTGCTTCATTACACTGCAAAATAATGATAGTGAGCGGCATTCCAGTAAGACGAGGGCATGCCGCACGTTAGCGAAAGTTGCGGCTTGTGCCCGTGGAAACCTTCGTAGCAAAAAAGTGGTAGATTGATGTGTTGTCAATCTACCACTTTTTCTTTTATTGCTAGTCAATCGTCTCATAAGCCATTTTGCGAATAACCGCTTCATGCTGCGGATAATCTGCTAACAGCTCAGCTTGCGTAAATAACTCAAAGTCCTCAAAATCAAAACCAGGTGCTACCATACAGCCTACTAAACTAAATGTGTTATCATCATCAACAGACGATCCGAAAATTGTCCCTTTTGGCACTGCTACTTGCGGTACTTCCCCCGCTTCTAAGTTCAACCCTAACTTTTTCGCCTCATATGTACCATCAGGGTAAATCATGTGCACAGTTAATGGGCTGCCCGCATGATAATACCAAAGTTCATCTGATTGTAAACGATGCAAATGCGAAATATCCTGAGAACGTAATAAAAAATAAATGCTCGTATAAATTGGTCTTGTTACTTCCCTTACAGCTATGTCCTCCGTTGAGCGAAACGAAGATATATAGTATCCTCCCTCAGGATGTTGATCTAAAGCTAATTTTTCAATAAAATATTGTGCAGAATATTGCATCTAACTTCACTCCTTTTTTCCACCTTACCAAAAAGTAAAGGCCAAACGCTACTTCTATCTATTATGGCAACGTTCTTCCACATAAAAAAGGCATCTCGAAGCAAGATCGAGACACCTTTCCCTATTATAAGCCGCCTAAATAAGCCGCTTTTACTTGTTCGCTTTCTTGCAACTCTTTCGCTGTACCCGACAATACAATACGTCCTGTTTCCAGTACATATGCACGGTCAGCTACCGATAAGGCCATATTGGCATTTTGCTCTACAAGCAAGACTGTCGTACCTTCTTTATTAACCTTTTCGATAATATTAAAGATATTTTTTACCATAAGCGGCGCAAGCCCCATTGATGGCTCATCCATTAATAACAGCTTCGGCTTTGCCATAAGTGCACGCCCCATTGCGAGCATTTGCTGCTCACCACCAGACAATGTGCCTGATTGCTGTTTACGGCGCTCCAGTAGTCGAGGGAATAACTCAAAGACATGCTCCATATCTTTCTTAATACCCGCCTTATCGTTACGAAGATATGCCCCCAGCTCAAGGTTTTCCTCAACTGACATATTGGCAAATACACGGCGTCCTTCCGGCACATGTGAAATACCTGATTTTACGATTGTTTGGGCAGCCTTACCTGCAATCGAGAAGCCTTCATATTCGATAATGCCCCCTTTAGGTTTTAGTAAGCCAGACAAGGTTTTTAATAATGTACTTTTACCAGCACCATTAGCACCGATTAATGTTACAATCTCTCCCTCGTTAACTTCTAAAGAGATGCCCTTTAAAGCTTGAATATTTCCATAGAATACGTCTATATTTTGTACTTTTAGCATTAGCTGATAACCTCCTCACCAAGGTAAGCTTCAATTACCTTTGGATTGTTGCGAATTTCCTCTGGTGTCCCATCAGCGATTAATTGCCCGTGATCTAGTACGTAAATTCGTTCGCAAATTCCCATTACTAAGCTCATATCGTGCTCAATTAGCAAAATCGTTAAACCAAACTCTTTACGAATAAATGCAATTAATTCCATTAAGTCGTGTGTTTCTTGCGGATTCATCCCTGCAGCTGGCTCATCCAATAATAATAGCTTCGGATTTGCCGCTAATGCACGCGCGATTTCCAGACGGCGCTGCATCCCGTACGGTAAGTTTTTTGCCAGTTCGTCCTTATAAATATCTAAGCCAAATATTTTTAAGAATTCCGTTGATTGCTTTTCCATTGCTTCTTCACCTTTAAAGTGACTCGGCAAACGGAAAATAGATGACCATAGTGAATGTTTAGCTAGCGAATGGTTCGCTACTTTTACATTATCTAAAACCGATAATTCTTTAAAAAGGCGAATGTTTTGGAACGTACGGCTAATGCCCTTTTGTGTTACTTGATAAGGGGGAAGGCCATTAATTTTTAAACCGGCAAATGTAATCGTTCCTTCAGTCGGTGTATACACTCCTGTTAACATGTTAAAACTTGTTGTTTTACCTGCACCATTCGGTCCAATCAAGCCTACTAATTCACCTTGATTTAGGTACATATTAACGCCCTGTACCGCCTTTAAACCACCGAATTGAATGCCCATATTCTCTACTTTGATAAGAAGGTTTCCAGTCATTATTTTGTACCTCCTTTTTTACCAAACTTAAATAAGTCTGTAATTTCTTTTGTGCCCATTAATCCTGTTGGGCGGTATAGCATAACAATGATTAACACTAAGCTGTAAATAATCATTCGTGTTTCTGGGAAGTTCGCTAAGTACGTTGAAATCAACGTTAAAAATACTGCAGCGATAACAGAACCAGATAGGCTTCCTAAGCCCCCAAGAACAACGTAAATTAAAATATCAAATGATTTTAAGAAACCGAATGTCGTCGGCTGAATAATGTAGAAGTTATGTGCAAAAATGGCCCCTGCAAGACCAGCAAAGAAAGATCCAATCGCGAATGCTACAACTTTATAGTAAGTTGTATTAATCCCCATGGCATCGGCCGCAATTTCATCTTCTCGTATTGAAATACAAGCACGCCCATGGCGAGAATTTGTAAAGTTAGCAATGACTAAAATCGTTAAAACAACACCAACAAATGCATATGTCCAGTTCGATAAATATTTAACCTGCATCCCTGCTGCCCCACCGACATAATCCGTATTTAAAAAGACAATACGAATAATCTCCGCGAAACCAAGTGTTGCAATGGCTAAATAATCCCCTTTTAAACGTAATGTTGGAATACCTACGATTAAACCAGCTACTGCTGCTGCAAGCGCCCCTAAGAAAATGGCTAACGGGAACGGTAGCATTAGTTTTGTTGTAATAATAGCTGAAATATAAGCACCTACTGCAAGGAAACCAGCGTGCCCTATTGAGAATTGGCCAGTAATCCCGATAACGATGTGCAAGCTGACAGCTAGCATAATGTTAATACACATCGTGATTAACATATTTTTATAATACAAGTCGATTACTTCCATTGAAATAAGAGCCTGAACAACAACATAGATGACTAGCGCTAATATGGCGTAGCCCCAGAAAACTTTAGACTTCTTCATCATTACCGCTCACCTACACTTTCTCGCGGGCGTTTTTACCGAAAATACCCGATGGTCTGAAAATCAAAATTAAAATTAAAATGACAAATGCCGCTGCATCGCGCCATAAAGAGAAGCCGAGTGCACTTACCATGGATTCCACGACACCTAGTAACATACCGCCAACCATTGCACCTGGGATAATACCAATACCCCCAAGTACTGCAGCGATAAATGCTTTAACCCCTGGAATAACTCCCATTAACGGGTCGATTTTCGTATAATACACACCGAAGATAACACCTGCAGCACCAGCTAAAGCAGAACCGATTGCAAATGTTGCTGAAATGGTATTATCTACGTTAATACCCATTAGGCGTGCCGCATCTGCATCATGTGAAACCGCACGCATCGCCTTACCGATTTTTGTTTTATGTACGATGAATTGTAATAAAATCATCAGTACGATAGCGACAGATAAAATTAAAATAGAAGTACTGCTAATTTGAACACCGAAAACATCAAATGTTCGATTTTTAATCACTTCAGGATATGCTGCTGGCTGAGCTCCTCTGAAGAAAATCGTCGTATATTCGATTAATAGTGATACACCAATTGCCGTAATTAACGCTGCAATACGCGTTGCATTACGTAAACGTTTATAGGCAATACGTTCAATTAACACACCGAAAATTGCACAAACTGCCATTGCTAATAATAATGCTGGGAAGAAACCTAGCTCCCATTTAGCAATAGCGTAAAAGCCAATAAATGCCCCAATCATGAAAACATCACCGTGGGCAAAGTTAATGAGCTTAATAATACCGTATACCATCGTATACCCTAACGCTATTAACGCGTAGATACTACCTAGTGAAACACCATTCACAAGCTGTTGTATCCATTCCATGAGCTTTCACTCCTTTGTTATTTTTTGAGGAATGCAAAAATGGGACCCATTTCTACATAGTTGAATTGAATGCAGAAAAACTCGTGTCCCTCATAAAAAGTTATTTCCGATTCCTTATGCTAGAATCTATGCTTTTTTTTATTAGTCTAGTTGTCTGTTAAAAAATAAAAGAGAAGGCAGGTTGCCCGCCTCCCCCTTGCTTAAAAATTAAGGATTTACTTTAGAGTTGAACACTTGTTTACCGTCTTTAAATTCAAGAACTGTTGCTGTTTTAATTGGGTTATGGTTTTCGTCAACTGAGAAAGTACCTGTTACTAAAGAAAGATCTTTTGTTTCAGCTAAAGCATTTTTAATTGCTTCACCGTCAGTAGAACCTGCACGTTTGATAGCATCTGCAATGTAGTAAATGGAATCGTAGCCAAGTGCGTTAAATGCATCCGGTGCTTTATCGCCATTCGCTGCTTTAAATGATTTCACAAAGTCTTGAATTTTTTGATCTGGGTCTTCTGCAGAGTAGTGGTTTGTAATGTACGTATTATTCAGTGCATCTGCGCCAGCTAGATCAATTAAAGTTGGAGAATCCCAACCGTCTGCTCCCATAAGTGGTACTGTAATGCCCATTTCACGCGCTTGTTTTACGATTAGACCAACTTCTTCATAATATCCAGGGATAAAGATGAAGTCTGGATTCGCTGATTTAATGTTTGTTAATTGTGTACGGAAGTCTGTATCTTTCGCTACATAAGCTTCCTCTTTCACAACTTTCCCACCATTTTTAGAAATCGTATCTTTAAATGATTTTGCTAAACCTTTTGCATAATCAGAAGCATTATCTCCAAAGATAGCTACGTTTTTCGCGCCAATTTCACCTGAAGCAAAGTTTGCTGCTACAATCCCTTGGAATGGGTCAATGAAACAAGTACGGAAAGCATATTCATTAATGCTACCATCATCATTTACTGTAATATTTGGCGCTGTACCAGAACCAGTTACAATCGGAATTTTGTTGTCATTCGCAATTTGAACTGTAGCAACTGTATTACCAGAAGTTGCAGGAGCTAGCATCGCTACTACTTTATCTTGCGTTGCTAGTTTAATAGCTGCCGCAGTTGCCTCTGAGTTTTCTGATTTGTTATCTACTTTAATAAGCTCGATCTTCTTACCATCAATACCGCCAGCATCGTTAATTTCCTTAACCGCTAGCTCTGCACCTAATCCGATTGAAGAACCGTATGAAGCTACGTTACCTGAAAGCTCCAAGTTTGCACCGATTTTAATTGTATCTCCATCTTTTGAACCGCCGCCTGATGAGCTGCCTCCTGAACTTGAATCACCGTCTCCAGCGCCGCAACCTGCAAGTACGCCTGCAAGAAGTGAAGAAGCTACTAGAAGTGAGCCGAACTTTTTAAGCTTGTTATTCTCTTTCATAATTGATTCCCCCTGAAAATTCTCAAATGTTAGATATTTCTGATAATTATAAACAATCTATCGCTAATCCTCAATAGCAAAAATAATTATTTATAACTATCTATTTTTGAAGCTAGATTATATTCAATTAAGCCTTTTACATTGTAAAACATTCTTTATATTTAGTCTAGAGTGATTTTTCAGTATAATTAGTTATTTGTGAATAATCTATTAATTTAGTGCAAATTGAGTAGAAAGCTACTATGGAATTTTTCATGTCCTTCAAACAATGATGTCCATTTTGCGAAAATTGATTTTTCATTATTTTCTTTTTTTCAACAGAATACCTACCATCACGCCATACACTATATGACCAACTAGCCACCAGCTCAAGGCTATAAAATCTGTTATCATCGGCGTCCGTTTCGAGAAATTGGTTGTAGGGAACAACATACATCCTATAAGTAGTTGTATTAAGACACTATTTCTCATTAACTTTACATTATTCCATTTATACTTATTGCGAATAGCGCATACTATGGCTGTTACCAACCACGAGATGATGAGATGGAATGTGAATTCTATTACTTCCGGGAAGCGAAAATTTTTTATAATCGGTATATAATCGACATTTAATAGTAATGTATACACACGGCTGTCTGTTAACTTTTCAACAACTTTCAAAAAAGCTCCAAATAAACAGCCTGCGATAATAGACGTGATGATTACTTGGCGATTGAAGAGTGTTTTCATATGTTCCTCCCTGATTGCAATTTATAAATCCATTATTTAACGAACCTATCATATTTTCAAATTAAAGGATGATGCAATATGTCTAAAAAAATAATTGTGCTATTCCGCAACGACTTACGCCTAGCAGATCACCCTGCTCTATGGCATGCAGCCAATACGGGAGCCATTTTACCCGTTTATATTTATAACGACCAATTACAAGCGCAAGACACGGCTCAAAATTATTGGACGTACTATTCACTACAACATCTACAAACTACATTGCGCAGCTATAACATGCCGCTTATTTTACGACAAGGAGAGGTCATGGCCGAAGTACTTCAATTAGCATTGGATACGCAAGCTGACGCTGTTTATTTTAACGAGCGTTTTAGTGAAAGCGAACGTTCTGAAGATGAACATCTTACTAATCTTTTACAAGCACATGATATTGAAGTCAAAGCGTTTTACGGTGATACATTATTTGACCTGACCGCTATTTTTAATCAGCAACATAAACCGTATGCGATCTTCACTTCATTTTATAAACGCTGTTTGCAAGAGCTCGTCAGGAAACCACTTGGAAGACCTGCTACTTTAAAAGCTTTTCCTATGACTGTTTCATCGCTCGCATTAGAACAATTACAGCTACTACATGGTAACTGGTATGTTAAATTTAACAACTATTGGCATCCTGGAGAAGATGGGACTATTGAGCAATGGACGCTTTTCCTCGAAAGCAACGTATTTGATTACAAGGATAAGCGCGATGACCTTGCTAAAGAAAAAATCTCTAAAATGTCTCCATTTATTGCAGCAGGGAATCTAAGCATTCGTTCTCTATGGGCCTCTTGTCAGGAGTTATTGGAAGAGGAGGACAACGCTATCTTTTCTCAACAAATCGAAAGCTTTTTAAGACAACTAATATGGCGAGAGTTTTCAATCTATCAATTGTTGCATTTTCCTACGTTTTCTACTGTCTCCTTACGCAGTAATTTTCAGCATTTTGATTGGGAGCCTAATGCTCATCGTCTTGAAGCTTGGAAACGAGGCCAAACGGGGTATCCACTTGTTGATGCCGGAATGCGAGAGCTTTGGGAAACAGGCTATATGCATAATCGCGTAAGAATGGTGGCAGCATCATTTTTAGTAAAGCATTTACTACAGCCTTGGCAGGAGGGCTATGCATGGTTTGAGCATACATTGCTCGATTTTAATACGGCAAATAATGCAATGGGATGGCAATGGGTAAGCGGCACAGGTATCGACTCCGCTCCTTATTTCCGTATCTTCAACCCTGCCTTACAAGGAGAGAAGTTCGATACAGAAGGTACATATATTAAAAAATGGGTACCAGAATTAGCACAGCTGCCTTCAAAATATATTCACGCCCCACATACAGCACCTGCCGCTATTTTAGAGCAGGCCGGTATTACATTAGGTGACAACTATCCGTTGCCAATGGTGGATCATAAAACGGCGAGAGCCCGAGCATTGGAGCGATACGACGCCATAAAAAAAGCATAGAGCCACTAGTGCTCTACGCTTTGAACTAAAGTGAATAAATTACCAAGCAACATCGTTTAACTATACTAGGTGCATACTTTGCTGCCATGGCTGTTCGAGTGAACGGGAGTGAAAGGTGTGACACTCTAGCTCAGAACACCGCGGCTGCGGAAAAGGAGCTTCTTGAACGAAAATCATTCCCACTGAAAATTAAGCCGTTTTTAAAGCAAATACACAAAGACGTTCATTAATATTTGTTTCATTTTCTAAATGCACCTCATGTATCAACTCATAAGGTGTACCATGATGTAAAAACTGCAAATAATCATATGGAGGATAATATAAAATAATGTGAATATCACGCATATTTTGCTCAAACGATTCCCATATATGATGAATGACCGTACGAAATATATTAATGGAGAACGGATTAAAAAAGAAAAAGACATTATCACACGGCATGATTTTGTAGTTTTCTGCTATCGTATGAACAAATGAAATAGCGTTTTGGAAACCATTTTTTCGACAATAGCTTTCCTTATTTTGCTCGGCCTCTGCATAAAAACCTGCGTCCATTTCTATACCAATTGTCGGAATGTGAAATTTATGATGAATATAAATAGGGACCCTCCCTTTTCCACAGCCCATATCAATGAATACGGGATTATCAGGCATTTCGTATTGGGAAAAAAGCTGTTCTAATCCAGCATAGGGCGTTGGCTCGTATCGGTGATAATGAGCAAGTTTAGGAAATCCATATTGTTCACCAATCGTATTAATGTGCAAAAGTTTATCAAATTGTTGTTCATTCATCCTGTAAGTACTCCTCGAAAAAAAGAATGCTTTATTTTAGCATGGAAAAAAGCAAACAACCTATCCAAAAGTTTTGGATAGGTTATTTTTCAAAAGTTAGATACCGGAATATTCTAAATTGTTTGGGTGCCTGGCACTTTTTTTGGCACTTTTTTTAACGTCCTCTTCGGTTAAATCTAAAGACGAAGAGCAGTGCAGCTACTAAAAATGAAAACGAAGCAGTTGCTGTTACCACTGTACTTTTATCGATTCCTGTTTCTTGTACAGTCTGTCCATTCCCTTGGTTAGGACCTCCCATGCCATCTGGACGTTGCATAGGACCGCCATTAGCTCCTTCCCCTTGTCCATTGCCCATTCCACCCTCAGGCATTTTTGATGGGTCGAAGTCTTCTGGTAATTGACTCGGATCAAAGTCTTCTGGCATTTGGCTTGGATCAAAATTGTCAGGCATTTGCATCTGGTTTCCATCGGCTTCATCATTGTTGCCATTTGGCATGTCTGCATTGCCTTGTGCAGTCGCACTTGTTTCTACAACTAGTTCACCTGACAGTTGCTTTAAGATTGATTCAGAACGTTGTTTAGCAAATTCAGGTAGACTGTTATCCCCTGCCACACCTTCTAAAAACTGCTCTGTTGTATAAAATTTTGTCGGGTCTGCTTCCTCATAGCTTGTTAGAAGCGTCGCCAAATTGTTTGTAATCGACTGTATATAATCTTCCGTTAAATAAGTCGTTGCGAGTTCTTCTAAATAACTTTCATACTTTACACGATACGTTTCATTAGACAGTAAGGCATTTAATAGTGGACGCTCTTCTAAAGTTGTCCCAGATACCGGTGTCGTGATGCTAAAGTTAATTGCACTATCTGCCATTAAATCTCCAGACATTCCACCTCCCATATCAAAGCCACCTTTATTGCGATTGGCGTTTGCTTGTCCATCTTGTGACTGGTCACCGTTTGACTGACCCTCTTGTGCTTGCTCGCCATTTGGTTGACCACCTTGTGGCTGTTCGCCGTTTGGTTGTCCTTCTTGTGACTGCTCGCCATTTGGTTGTCCATTTTGAGGAAGTTCAGCATTGCCACCTTGAGGTTGTGCACCGTTTGGCTGACCCCCTTGTGATTGCATTGTTGCTGCTGTATTTGCGTTCTCTTCCGTCTCATCTGCGGATAAATCCTTATCAGTATTCCCACGCATTTGATTTGGATTGCCGCCGCCCATTCCGCCGCCACCAGCACCAAAGCCGCCGAATGACATGTTATAATCCCACGGTATCATAGAAAACACACCATTATTCTCATACAAATAGTAGTTGTGCTTCATATTTCCCTGGTAGCTATCTAGATTGACGAGCGCTGTATTGACAGCGAAGTAACGTAGCATTTCATCGACATCAATATATTTTTCGATATCTCCACCATTATTGATGGCATCAAGCATTTCCGTTAACTTGGAATCATCAATATTGTCTTCATTCGTTTTCAAACCAATGCCCGTATAGTCGTCAATATTATCACTAATATATTTCAAATCACTACCTACACCGTCTGGTTTAAATAAAAATCCATCATTGGATCCGTAATTATTCGCTAAAAATGTTTCATCGACCGCTTCTACCCCTAAATATAAGCCACGTTCTTCTCCATTGACCGTCACATACATATAAGAGTGCGCTGGTGTCGGTAAGCCCATTTTTTCCATCAACTCATACGAAATATATTCGCGCATTAACGTTGAATCACTGTAATTATTGTTTAAATTTAATTTTTTCAAGCCGTATAAGCTTTGATTGTCATCATAGTAGTCAAAATCGATTTTCAAGCTATAACGATCGGAGTCACTATTCACAACAGAACGTAGCGATAAATTTCCTTTTGTGCGAATCGCTACATTTTCTACTTTCTTGCCGTTAATCGTAACATCTGCTTGCTTTAGCTCCTCATCAGCAGCGTTTTCTAGCATGTCCTCCCAGTCCTCTTGCGGTATTTCAATATCAACAGTCGTTACTTTGCTTTTATTGAACACAAGTGTCTCATAGGAAAATTCCGTATTTTTCGTTTCAATGCCTAAGCTTGGAAGCACAGCAACCATCACGCCAAAGAGTAGGAGGAGAATCGCCATACTAGTATAGACAATTCGATTTTTAATCATTGACTGCACCTCTCTTCCTCGTAGTTAGAAAACTATTGTTCATTTTCATTATGCTGTGAAGTTACCATCGTAGCTAAGCATAATTGCTGATTTTACACCCGGTACGTTTGTTAAATTGTCCATAAACTTTGTATCATTTTGCTTAACGCGAATTTCATACGTTGTTTCGATTTCATCATTTTGAATAATTGATTTCGATTTTAAAGCATACTTTTTAGACTGTGCGGCAATAATTCGCTCCACTTCTTCACAAGCTACATCTTCTTCAAATTTCACAATTAATAAGTAAGGATTTTCAATCGTAATTTTATTTACTAATACAAGTAGCACTAAACCAATTAAAATAGCGCCAATAATGACAAGTGGAATGAATCCTGCGCCACAAAGAATACCTGATACGATAGCCCAGAAAATATACACTAAATCCATAGGGTCTTTAATAGGTGTACGGAAACGAACAATTGATAACGCACCTACCATACCAAGTGACAACAAGACGTTAGAACTAATCCCCATAATAACGAGCGATGTTGCCATCGTCATAATGAGTAACGAAATATTAAACGAATGCGAATAAATCACACCATTAAAAGTTTTCTTATATACTGCGTAAATAAATAGCCCAACAAAGAAAGCAACAACTAGTCCAATGATTGAATCTGTTAATGAAAATGATGTTGTTTTCTCTAGAAAATTTGATTTAAAAATATCACTAAAATTCATATTATCCATTTTTTATTTCTCCTTCTTATACATGCATACGACTAAGCTGGTATTTTGAATAGGCTTCAGCACGTGTATCCACTGATTGTAGTAAATATTTAATAATATCCGGCAAATACTCATCGTATTTAACTTCTAAAATAACGAGGTTCGGTTCAAGTACATCCACCATCGGCAGATTTTTACTGAACATATCTGTATTGCGCAGGCTTGACTGCACTTTACTATCGAACGTTACACGTACATTGCCGTAAGGGTAAATGTACGCTTCACGCTCATAATCGACCACTGTTGTCGGCTTAATTTGATGATATTTCATCTCATGAAATAATTCCCGTATTAACAAGCGATCATCCTTTTCCATCCAATCAATGTCCCCGATTCGCATTTTTTCGTACTCCGTTTGTGAAATCACACACTTCGTTTTAAACGTTAAATTATTGCGCTTACTTTTGCGCTCTAAATTCACTAAAGCAGCCGATTTCCCATAAATACGAACCCGGTATTTATCCCGATTAATAAAGCCTTCTTTTTTTTCATTCAAAACTTTGTTAGCAAAATTATCGAAGTATGTGCTGCGAATTAAATATTTTCCATCCGGACCTGCATTGTGATCTAGCTTCATCAAATGCTGGACTTTACTTTTTAAGAGGGCATAGTCTGGATAAGAGATTGCCTGTTTAATTTCCTTGCGACCATTTGGGTTAAATGATGTCAGTTTAGGCATACTGTATTCTCCTTCCTACTATTTCTTTGTAATTTTGTATTGCTCTTGTTTCTCGGTTAGCCAAGTCGAATATTCTTCATTGATACGCGATTCCAATAGTGTTTCATAAACTTCATCTTTGACATCTTCAAACACAGCTTCTTCAGCAGGCACTTTACCTGTCACTTTTATAATGTGATAACCTTCTGCAGACTGTACCACGCCGCTAACTTCATCCTTTTCAAGAGCGAATGCTGCTTCTTCAAACTGCTCATCCATTTGACCGCGGCTAATATAACCTAAATCCCCACCGTCTTCACTCGTGTCAGTATCAATTGAATACGTCTTAGCTAGCTCTGCAAAATCTTCACCAGCTTTTAACTTCGCTTCAACTTCTTTTGCAGTTGCTTCATCTTCAAGGAAAATATGGCTTGCTGCAACTTGTTCCTGTTGATTGTAGTCATCCTTATTTTCTTCGAAGTATTGCTTTAATTCCTCATCGGAAATATCAATACTATTTGCTATAACGTTTTTCGTCAGTAGATACATGCGAATATTATCTTGGACACTGTCTTTCGTTAGTCCATTTGCATCAAGTGTTTCCTGCAACGCATCTTCGCCGCCATATGACTCTAGTAGTTCATCATATTCCGCTTTAATAGCGTCATCTGATACGGTAATATCCTCTTTTTTGGCCTCAAGCTCGATAATTTTATTGTCGATTAGCGTATTTAACATCTCTGCGCCATATTGACTGCGCAACGCCTCATCTAGCTCTGTTTGAAGAATTTTTTCACCGTCCACTGTTGCTACATAATCATTACTGTCACCACAGCCAGTTAACAGCAGCGCTAATGCAGCAGGAACAGCCATTATCTTGATAAACCTTGTATATATAGCCATTCTCTATAACATCCTTTCGTTTATTTCCTCGTTTACATCCCTTACTATATAGACCTTATGTGTCAGTCAGATGTCAGCATTACAATTCATTCAAAAATTTTTACAAATACATCTAGTAAACTTCATAATGCTTTTACAAACCGCTCTTCCTTTTCACAACAAAAAAGCTACCACGCCGTTACAGCGTAGTAGCTTTTAACAATGTTATTTCAAAGCATGTTCCTGATGCATTACTTTCAACTAAACGTAAATCACCGCCAATTGATTGAGCCATCATTTTACTTAATGGTAATCCTAAGCCCAACCCTCGAACAGCGTATTTTTTATTCTCACCTCTATAAAATCGTTCGAAAATAAATGCCTGATCTTCTTGCGATATGCCGTTGCCCGTATCCTGTACGGCAATTATGACGCGATCCTGTTTGTGCTTTAAAGTAATCGTCACACAGCCTTCCTGCATCGCTTGCTTTGCATTTGTTAGAAGGTTTGTGAAAACTTGCTGTATACGAACAATGTCAGCCTGCACATTGACTGGCTCTGGTAGATAATGTACCTCCAATCGAACATTTTGTTCATCATCTAACACTTCCCATTGTGCGACAGCATCTCGCACTAGATGATTAACATTTACCGCTACAAGCTTCACAGGAATAGCGTCCACTGCAAAACTATTGAAAGCTAATAAATCGCCAACCATCGTTTTCATTTTCGTCGTTTCTAGCAATGCCATTTGAATAAATTCTTCGGCATCTTTCCCCGTTACAACCCCATCTCTTACTGCTTGCAATAACCCACTAATGGACGTAACTGGCGTTTTTAGCTCATGTGTAACACCTGCAAGTAGCTCGGTGCGCGTCCTCTCTAGTTGTTCTAACTTGTTGGCCATTTCTTTAAAAGACGTAACAAGCTCGAATACTTCCTGTTCTTTGTTATTTTGAGGTAAATCAAATGCGTAGTTGCCTTCTTGAACTTGTTTAGCAGCTTCAGCTACTTGCTTAATTGGACGTACTAAGCGTTTCGATAAAAAATAAATGGCTCCCCAGCCAAGGACAGCAAGTGCTCCAATAAGTAGGGCGAGCTGGCCATATGCTTGCTGAACTTTCGTCAAGTTTTCCTTTTTCTCGAGCACAAGCACCCATCCGACTACCGTATTATCTTTTTCAATTTTCTTTTTCACTACATAGTTAACCGTCTTTTTACCATCAGATACGAGCACGATTTTCTTCGTGCCTTCTTCATCATTTAATAAGTCGGCGACATTTTCAGTACTGCCCGGTGGCATCGGCCGGTTACTTGTTATAACATTACCTTTTACATCGACTACATATAAAATCGGATCAATTTCTCTCATACTAAATCGTTCACGATTCCCAATAAATCCTGGTAATCCATCAGTAGGCCCATTGTTTGTACCCGTTGTATCCGTCAAGCGATATACGGTCTCTTGGGCTATAAAATTCATCAGCTCAAGCCGATTCTCTAAGGCAGTGTGCCGAATCCAACTTGCGGAAATAAACGATATAATGGCTAGCCCTATAAAAAGTGTTAGTAAATATCGGCTCGTCCAATAATTCAGTAAGGAGATACGCTTATTTTTTTTGAACACTTAACTGATACCCCAATCCACGTAAAGTTTTAATCTCTCCTTCTGCTTCATCCCAGTCTATAAGTGCTTTACGCAATCGCTTAACTGCTAAATCGACAGCGCGATCGCTTCCCTCATACTCCCAGCCCCACACATGTTCAATAAGTTGATCACGCGTAAATGTTTGATTTGGATGTTCCGCTAAAAATAAGAGCACCGATAAATCTCGCGGTGTTAACACGATTTCTTGACCATTAAGGAAAACTTGGTGTGCCTGCATATCAATTTCAAGCTGACCGAATCGCTTCTTTAATGAAGAATCCTGATTGCTTTTTGCACGTCTTAAAACAGCTTTTACACGTGCTACTACTTCATCCGCTATAAATGGTTTAGGGATATAATCATCTGCTCCTTGATCGAAACCTTCTAGACGGTAATTTACATCCCCTAACGCCGTTAGCATAATAACTGGACAAGCACTCTCATTGCGAATTTCGCTTAAAATCGTCCAGCCGTTTTTTTCAGGTAACATAATATCTAATAACACTAAATCGGGTTGATGCTCCGTAAACAGCTCGAGTGCCCGACCACCAGTAAAGCACTGCACAACTTCATAGCCAACCTTTTGCAAATAAGCTTTCAATACTTGGCTAATTGCGAACTCATCTTCTACCACTAAAATTTTTGTCATGACTTTTCCACCCCGACACCGGCATTTTTGAATTTTATTATAGCCTCTATTTATGTCAACTAAATGTCAGCAAATGTTTATGGGTAGCTCTATATGTATAATCGCCAACAGATTGCTAACGCTATCCGTCATAAAACCTCGACAGCTACCTTATGGATATATTTTATATGTACAAAAACATTTATGTTCGCTTAAATTGTCGTTTTCCTTTGCAATTCTGTTGACAATGACTTCCTGTGGCACTTATCATTGATTGCGAATGATAATCATTGATAATTCATTCGATTATAGTTTTTATTTTCATTAAAATGATTAGGGGGTAATAGTATGATTATTGTTACAAATCGTATTCAAGTAAAGCCTGGCTTCGCAGCAAAAATGGCACCAAACTTTACGAAACCAGGTCCTCTACAACAGTTCGAGGGCTTTCATAAAGTAGAGGTACTTATCTCGACTGATGATCCTACATATGACGAAATGAGCGTCAATATGTACTGGGAATCGAAGGAACATTTCCAAGCTTGGCGTAATAGCGATGCTTTTGCGGCAGCTCACCACCGTCCTGAGCCTGGCTCTGAAGGTGGTGCTAAACCTGAGAATAGCCCAATTATCGGCAGTAAAATTGTTATTGCTGAATTAGCTTCTTCTATTGAAGCTCAACATTAATAACGAATTGTAAACCTATTTATCTTCTGATTCTATCTAAAAAACCATGCATATTTCTACAAATATGCATGGTTTTTTCTATACTAAGTGCCAGGCACTCACACAATTTTGAATATTTAAAACAACTAACTAAGTAACAATCCACGAAGACCCATGCAGGAACGCACGTTATGTAAGACGCAACAAACCGCGCGACAGCGAGGGTTGTGGCTTACGTCGTGCCCGCGGAAAGCGCAGTGGATTGTTACGCTTTAGAAGGGCAAGTGCCAGGCACTCACACAATTTATTTATTGGAACACGACTACTAAAATGTAGCCGACAACTGATAAACATACGGAGCCGATTAGTCCTGCGACAAATGCTTTAATGCCCAATTGCTTAAATGTTTTAATTTCTACATTCAATCCTAAGCCCGCCATCGCCATAGCAATTAGAATATATGCACAGCTCACAAATGTTTGCGCAACTGCTGGTGGCACAATACCTAGTGAATTAATACCGCTCATCACTAAAAACCCGAGAATAAACCAAGGAATAATAGATAGAGAAAATGCTTTATTTCCTTGTTCTTTATCTCTTCTTTGGTACATAATACCGATTATGATTGCGACTGGTACTAGCAATGCTACGCGCGTTAATTTTACGATGACCGCCATATCAACAGCTTCATCTCCACCTGCTGACGCAGCCGCAATAACATGCGCTATTTCATGCAATGTCCCTCCAGCAAAAATACCATATTGCGTTGGTGTTAAACCAAATAACGAGTACAGCACTGTATAAACAAGTGTAAATACCGTACCAAGCAATGCGACAATCGCCGCACCAACTGCTGTCTCTTTTTCATTGGCTTTAATTTGAGGGGCAATCGCCACGACAGCCGCAGCTCCACAAATCGCTGTTCCACACGCTGTTAAAATGCCGAGCTTTTTATCGACATGAAACATTTTCGTTAAGCCGTACACGACAAATAGTGCAAAAACTAAATTGATAAATGCAATAAGAAAAACACTTGCCCCTGCATAATAAATATCTGCTAAATTCAAGCGCATCCCGAGCAAAATAATACCTAATCGTAATAGTTTTTTACTTGAAAAAGATATACCCGTTTGCCATGCAGTAGGTACACTAAACGCCGCTCTCCACGCCATACCTAAAATAATAGCTATTACTAGCTGCCCTAATATTGAAAAGAAAGGAAATGTTGCAATATACTTTGCCACTAAGGCAAGTCCTAACGTCAATATAATCCCCTTTATAAATGGTGGCGCTAGGAATTTTTTAATCCCTTGTTGTTGATCCATGCTGTCCACTTCTTTCATTCTTTATGATTATTACTTTATAAAAAAGGTAATCATTAGTAAAATACATATATATAATTACTATCATTAATATTTCTAATCATAGGGGTGGTATGATGCAGTACGATGCGTTAAAAACTTTCGTTACTTTAGTTGAAGTCAAAAACTTTACGAAAGCCTCAGAAATTTTACATATTTCTCAACCTAGTGTGAGCCTGCATATAAAAAACCTTGAACAAGCGTTTCATACTACTTTATTTATTCGCTCGCCAAAAGCTGTGCAAATTACACCAACTGGCGAAATTTTATATAAGCGCGCAAAGCAAATAATGGCGATTGCAGAGGCTGCAAAGGAAGATATTTTAGCCTATCATCACTCGATTCAAGGGACGCTCGTTATTGGCGCAAGCTTTACGATTGGAGAAAATATTTTGCCATCCATTCTGTCGAAACTTCAACAACAATTTCCTCAATTAGAGCTTCAAGTTATTATTGGCAATACCGATAAAATTATTCAAATTACTAAGCTATTACAAGTAGATATTGGGCTTATTGAAGGGCAAGCACATGACAATGAGTTAATCATTCAACCTTTTATGCAAGATGAATTATTTATTGTTAGTGCAAGTAACCACACCCTTGCAAAGCAATCCTCTATTACTATTTCACAATTGCAACGACAAAAATGGGTAGCACGTGAAGTAGGCTCAGGTACGCGTAATTATTTAGACCATCTTTTTCGAACAAATGGTCTTCAAGTCCATTCACTACTAACAATTAGTAGCAACCAAGGCGTAAAGGAAAGTGTTATCGAAGGGCTTGGCCTGTCATTATTGTCAGGCAGTGTTATTGAGAGGGACATCAAGAATGGCGATATTGCCATTTTGCCGCTTGTAGAACAACGTTTTATGCGGACTTTTTCATATTTGCACTCGCCTACAATGAAAAATAAGCGCAATGTAGATGCCCTTATTGAATTTATTACGCAGAAAAAAGAATCATAAAAAGCTTAGCAGACTATTATTTAGTCGCTAAGCTTATTTCAATGGTCTTGGGTTTATCGGTTTCCGAGCCTGTTTACGCTCAATAATTTCTACAAACTTCGTAGCAGCACGAGATAATGGCACACTTTTTAAATAACACATACCAATACTTCGAGTAGGAATACTCTCCGTCAATGGCAACTCATAAAGCAGCCCACGCTGTAAATAATCCATAGAAAATTCTTTTGTTACACATGCTATCCCTAAATTACTACGGGCAAATTCAAGCACGAGATCATGTGAACCAAGTTCAAACTCAGGTGCAATTTGAATACCTTGCCCCAGTAAATAATTTTCCACATAGTTTCTTGAGTTTGATTTTTTCTCTAGAAAAATAAGAGGAAACTTTAATAAATCTTCATAGCTTAAGCGCTTTGATTGCAATGTTTTATATTTCTCTCCACATACGAAAATATCCTGTATTTCCGTGCACACCGTTAACTGTAGGCTGACATCTTCCAGTGGAAAATTACAAAGCCCTACATCCACTTCACCTGATTTAATAAAATTGCATATTTCAGAGGTCGTACCATTTAGCATCTGTAGCTTAATATTCGGGTACATCGTATGAAAAGCCTCAAGGTATGGCATTAAAAAGAAGCGCGAAATCGTATCCCCTACCCCTATTTTTAACTGACCAGTCGTTAAGTTTTTAAATTCCAGAAGCTTTTCTTCGCCAGCATCTAAAAGACCTAATGCTGAGTTTGTATATTCATACAGTAGTTTCCCCTCTGTCGTTAATGTGACGCCCTTAGGTGTACGGTTGAAAAGTCGTGTACCAAGTTCTTTTTCCAATTGCATCATTGCTTGGCTAACTGCTGGTTGTGTCATAAATAAATCTTTAGCCGCCCTAGAGAAGCTACTATTTTTAGCAACAACACTAAAGACACGATATAAATCTAATTTCCCAATCATATAAGTACTCCTTATAGCTATTATACGAACTATTAATTTTACTTATATCATTAACTACGCGTATAGTAAAATCATATTGATTTTATTCCTATCATTAAAAATTAACATATAGCTATTTATGAGGAGAGATTATTTTGGAACGTGTAATTGGTACAGTTGTAAGAGGTCTTCGTGGTCCAATCATTAACGAAGGCGATAACATCGAACAAATCGTGGTCGATACAGTGTTAAACGCTGCTAAAGTGGAAGGCTATTCAATTGAAGATCGTGATATTGTTACAGTAACAGAATCAGTTGTAGCTCGTGCTCAAGGTAACTATGCATCAATCGATGACATTGCAGCGGACGTAGCTGCTAAATTCGGCGACGATACTGTTGGTGTGATTTTCCCAATTTTAAGCCGTAACCGCTTTGCAAACTGCTTACGTGGTATTGCAAAAGGTGTTAAAAAAGTTGTCTTAATGCTAAGCTACCCATCTGATGAAGTTGGTAACCACTTAGTTGATATCGATGAATTAGATGTTAAAGGCATTAACCCTTGGACTGATACATTAACAGAAGCTGAATTCCGCGAACACTTCGGTTATAAAAAACACACATTTACAGGTGTGGATTATATCGAATACTACAAAGAATTAATCGAAGCTGAAGGTGCTGCTTGTGAAGTGATCTTCTCAAACAATCCAAAAACAATTTTAGACTATACAAAAAGCGTTTTAACTTGTGATATTCACACTCGCTTCCGTACGAAACGTATTTTAACGGCGAACGGTGCTGAAAAAGTATTCTCTTTAGATAATATTTTAGCTGTATCTGTAAATGGTTCAGGCTTCAATGCTGAATACGGTCTACTTGGTTCAAACAAAGCGACTGAAGAAAGTGTAAAACTATTCCCACATACTTGCCAACCAATCGTTGATGGCATCCAAGCAAAAATCAAAGAAGCTACTGGTAAAACAGTAGAAGTAATGGTTTATGGCGATGGCGCATTTAAAGATCCAGTGGGTAAAATTTGGGAGCTAGCTGACCCAGTTGTATCTCCTGCCTTCACTGCTGGCCTAGATGGTACACCGAATGAAGTAAAATTAAAATACTTAGCAGATAATGACTTTGCTGATCTTCGTGGAGAAGAATTAAAAGCCGCTATCTCTGAATATATTCAAAATAAAGATGAGGACTTAACTGGTCAAATGGCCGCTCAAGGTACAACACCTCGTCGCTTAACAGACTTAATCGGTTCTCTTTCTGACCTAACTTCAGGCTCAGGCGACAAAGGAACACCAATGATTTACATTCAAGGTTATTTCGATAACTATACAAAATAATACGCGATAAAAGAAAAACGCTCGCCTAAATAGGTGGGCGTTTTTCTTTGCAGATGATTACTGCCGTTGATTTACGCTACGGACGGGCGCTTTCCGCGGGCACATCGTAAGCCGCAACCGTCGCTAGCGCGCCGCTCGTTGCGTCTTACGTTCTGTGCTGTTCCCGCAGGAGTCGCCGCCCTCCGCTTCAATCCACTGAACACAAAAATTTTACTGTCTACTATCATAGTAATTGTGAGGTGAAGGCAATGATGTTTGCTTCTTCAAAAACTGACGTAGTTAAAATATATATTGATGATTACTGCCACTGATTTCCGCTGCGGGCAGGCGCTTTCCGCGGGCACATCGTAAGCCGCAACCGTCGCTAGCGCGCCGCTCGTTGCGTCTTACGTTCTGTGCTGTTCCCGCAGGAGTCGCCGCCCTCCGCTTCAATCAACAATATACGTGAAGAACTTTGAAAGTCGCTTCTATCAAAGCAAAGCAAAAAAAATGCATCGTTACATCCTACGAGTGAAACTAAGGGAAATCGCTGCTAAACTTGAGCCTGTCGCCGATAGAAGACCTACAATCTCCGGTAAACTCGTCTCAATCGCCGATAGAAGCTCACTGCTGTAATTCGGCGGACCACAACACAATAAACGGCACTATAGTAAAACCCCCGCCAACAAGGCGGGGGTTCTTTTATGGACATAAAGTCCGTGCGATATTTTCAAAATAACGTACACCATAAATAAGGGCATCCTCATCAATTTTAAAGCGCGGATGGTGTAAAGGATAAGCTTCACCGAAATCTTCGTTATGCACCCCTATAAACTGCATAGAAGAAGGGACAGCTTCCGAAAAGTCGGCAAAATCCTCTGTGCCGAACATCGGTGCAGGTAATTCTTGCACACCCTCCACTCCAACAATTTCAGTTGCAATACGACGTGATAGAGCCGTAAGCTCCTTATCATTCGTTACAGAAGGACAGCCAAGCTCCCACTTAATCTCAACCGTCGCTCCATGCATGGACGCTATACCATTCACAATCTTCTCTAGATGACGACGAGCCTCGACACGCACTGTCGCATCTAACGAACGAATCGTACCGCCAAGCTCTGCTGTGTCCGCAATAATATTTAATGCTGTGCCACAATGGAATTTTGCTACCGTTAAAACAGGCGCATGGATGCTCGGTACTTTACGTGACACGATTGTTTGCAGTGCCACAACAATTTCAGAACCTATTAACAATGGATCGATAGCTACTTCCGGCATAGATGCATGGCTACCACGTCCATAAAGTTTAATTTCAAAATCATCTGCAGCTGCTGTAAATTTTCCGTCCTTCATGGCAAATTGACCAACTTGATAATCAGGGCTGACATGTAGGGCAAATGCATAATCTACATTATCTGCAATACCTAAAGAAACGAGTTGAGCAGCTCCCCCTGGTGTTACTTCCTCAGCATGTTGGAAAACGAAGCGAATTTCCCCATTAAAGTCCGTCCCCCGCTCTGCTAATGCTTTTGCAGCTCCCAACAACATGGCTGGATGTGCATCATGGCCACAAGCATGCATAACCCCTGGATTTTTTGATTTAAAGGGCAAATCAGTCTCTTCTTCAATCGGCAATGCGTCGATGTCCGCCCGCAATAAAATTGTATGACCATGACCCTCTGTCTTCGTTCCTTTTAAAATTGCACAAACGCTCGTTTCAGTTAAGCGTTTCACTTCTAAATGTGGAAATGTTATTAATTGATCATAAATATATTGCGCTGTTTGATATTCTTGATGGGACAACTCTGGATGCATATGTAAATGCTGTCTCCAGGCAATAACCTGTTGTTTTAAATCAGTCGTTTCAATCATTTGCAAATCCTCCTATTATTCTACTAAGTTAAAATGGCCCGTAATTCATAACGTGCGCAATAATTAATAAAATTATAGCTAAGCCTGTTTGAATAGCGAAGTATGGGAACACCCATTTAAACCATTTAGAGAATGGAATACCTGCGATTGCTAAACCTGCTAACAACACACCACTCGTAGGAATAACCATGTTGGAAATACCGTCTCCAAACTGGAAAGCCAATACTGCTGTCTGTCTTGATACACCAATTAAATCTGCTAACGGTGTCATAATTGGCATCGTTAAGGCCGCTTGTCCACTTCCTGAAGGCACTAAGAAATTCAAGCACAGCTGTAGTAAGAACATGCCCACTGCATTAATAGAAGCAGGTAGTACACTTACAGCATTCGCTACAAAGTGTAATATTGTATCAATTAAGCCACCAGCTGTCGTAATAACTAAAATCGTTTGGGCGAATCCGATGATTAAAGCACCCTCAACCATATCTCGAGCGCCTGAAATAAAGCCTTCAGCCATTTTATTCGGACTCATTTTACAAATAATCGACATAATAATACTACTTAATAAGAACACGCCACCAATTTCACTGATATACCATTGAAATTTAATAACGCCAACGATTAATGCGACAAAATTCGCTAATAACACAAGCAATGCTAAAAAGTGGCGTCCACTCATTTTAAAATCTAAGTCAATTGCAACACTTTCCTCTGGCTTAAATTTCCCGTAAATTCCTTTAGACGGATCATTTTTAACTTTTTTAGCATGCCTAATAATATAAATAACCGTTAAAAGATAAAAGACGAAAAATACGATAATTCTATAAGACATACCTGAGTACATAGGCAATTCAGCAATCGTTTGGGCAACCCCAATATTAAACGGATTGGTAATTCCCGATGTAAATCCAGTGGCTAATGTCCCTAACATAACAATTGCAAATCCCGTAATGGCGTCCATTCCAAGAGCCATCGTTAGCGGGATAATAATCGCAATATAGACTAACGTATCCTCAGCAGAACCAATTAACGTTCCTAAACTACCAAAGATTAATATAAGAATAGGAATTAACACGTACTCCTTCTTACCAAACTTAGAAGCCATTACTTTAATAAATGAATCAATAGCTCCTGTTTTTTGCATAATACCAAGCGCACCACCAAATAAAAATACAAATAAAATAATGGATGCACCTTCTAGTAACCCTAAATGGACACTATTAAATATTTGAAGAAAACCGACTGGACTTGAATCAATATAGTGAAATGATTCTGGATCCACAACCATCCGCCCATTATTATCCACCCGATCGTACTGACCCGCAGGAATAATATAGGTAAGTGCGCTCATTACTAAAATAATGATAAACATTAAAACAAACGCATTAATACCTTTAATTTTAGGCTCTTCTAAATTATTATTTTCTTCTTGTAGATTTGCCATTCTCTCTCCCCTTTACATTCGTAAAATTAACACTTCAAAAGTAGAAACTTGCTACATAAGACAAGAAATCTACTCCACCCCCTTTTTCCGTTATACGGAAATATATTCCGATAAACGGAAATATATTAGTAAAAATATAAAAAATTAAAACTTAAATGTCAATATTTTTTGATAATTCTGTTTTATAAAGTATTAAAATTTTATACACATTACAGCGAAAATCTACTACATTAATCAATTAGCGAATTGTACTATTCCTTATGCCTCATTTCTAAAAACTCTCTAAAAAAAATTGCTCACCACCCCCTATTTATCTATTATTCTTCCCCTACACATAATAAAGCTCGAGTACTATTAACACCCCATTTAAATAAAAATTCGGTGTTTTACCATTGCAAAAGCGACTTATTTTTAGTAAAAATCTATTATTTAAAAAGACCAAATATTGTTTCGTTTTTTTGATAAATAACCTCGTCAAAGTAAAATTTCAATGATCTATCACCTATATTCAGAAACTACCCAAATGTATAAATATGTATTTTTATGCAATAATACTACTACCTTTTCTTCCCTCAATCCGTACCCCATATGTCTTTTTTAATATATGAAAATAACAAAAATCTGCTCGACCTTTCGTAGTCAAAGCAGATTTCTTTTTCTCTATGGAACTGGGAATATCTCAGACCTGTTGATAATGAAAGAGCTTGCTCCCTAAATATAAAATGTATAATCCTCTGGTGTTACACGTTTTAAAAACCTCTTCGTCCGCTCCTCTTTTGGACTTACGAAAATTTCATGCGGGCTTCCCTCTTCCACCACAACACCACCATCCATAAAAATAACGCGGTTTGCTACATCTTTTGCAAAACCCATCTCATGCGTTACTACAAGCATTGTTGTGCCCTCTTTTGCAATGTTTTTCATTACCGTCAGCACCTCACCGACTAACTCTGGATCAAGCGCAGAGGTCGGTTCGTCGAATAAAATAATATCAGGATTCAAAGCAACAGCACGGGCAATACCAACACGCTGCTGTTGACCACCTGATAACTGACTTGGATAAGCATCATATTTATCTGACAGGCCTACTTTGTCGAGCGCTTTTTTGCCGATTTCAATGGCTTCTGCTTTTGCTATTTTTCGACCAATCACAAGCCCTTCTGTAACATTTTCTAACGCTGTTTTATTCGTAAAAAGGTTATAATTTTGAAAGACAAAAGCGACGCGTTGTCGAATCGCATGGATATCCTTACTCTTCGCATTTTGAAAATCCACATCGATATTTCCGAACGTCGCATGCCCTTGATCGGCCTTTTCTAAAAAGTTAATGCAGCGCAATAAAGTCGTTTTACCAGAACCACTCGGACCTAAAATAACGACGACATCCCCTTTATCAATGGATAGGTCTACACCTTTTAAAATTTCATTGCTGCCAAACGATTTATGAATATTTTTGATTTTTAACATGTCGGTTCACCCCTTAGGCATTTGCCATTTTAAATTTGCTCAAATGTTTCTCGTATCTCTTAAATAGGTATTCAACCGCACTACATAAAATTAAATACACGATAAAAATATCAAGATATGCTTCGACATAATTGTAACCAACATTAGCAGCCACTTTGGCCTTCAGTGTAATTTCCGGCAATGACATGGCATAGCCCAATGACGTCGCTTTAATTAAATTCACAGTAGCCGTACAAATATTCGGCATCGCAACGACTAAAGCTTGTGGAATAATTATTCGTCGATAAGCTTGAAATGTCGTTAAACCTACCGCGTGCGCTGCCTCAAGCTGGCCCTTCTCAATAGTACTTAACGCCGAGCGGAATACCTCTATTAAAATAGCTGTCGTACTAAATGCAAAAACAATAAATGCATACCAAATTGGGTTGATTTTATATATATCGTAGGCAATATGATATTTTTCAAAAATCATTTTTAGGATGAGTGGAATACTACTATAAATGATGAATATTTGAATAATAATCGGCGTACCTCGAACAAAGGATACATAAATCTTCGCAAGCTGATGAATAACGGGAATTTTATTAATGCGTGTTAGTGCTAATAAAAATCCTAGTGGCAGGGCAACAAGCAAAGCAACAACCGTTACAAGGAGTGCAATCGGTACACCGGATAATGCCACAAAAAAGGTTTCCACTAAAAACTGATAGTTCATGATTACGCCTCCTTACGTCGTTTCTAATGTTCTTTTCCCTTTGCCAAAAAACTTTTCCAACATAGCAAAGAATTTTTCAATAAGTATAGATAGCACCCAATAAACAATTGCCAGCGCAATATATATTTCTAATGCATGCGCATTAATATTGCTAGCAATAATTAAGTTGGCTTTGCCGACAATATCGATTAAGCCAATAGTGTAAGCTAACGCCCCCTCCTGTAATAACGCAATCATGCCATTCCCGAAGTTCGGCAATGCAATAACGAGCGCTTGGGGGAAAATAATACGTCGGTACGCTTGGAAGGGCGTTAACCCAACACTGACAGCCGCTTCATACTGTCCCTTGTTAATCGCCAAATATGCAGATCTAATAACTTCTGACATAATGGCAGCAAACTGCAATGTGAACGTTACGACAACGAAGAAAGCTGTTTCAATCGCATGAAGATTTACACCAAAGTTTTCTGCTAATGCAGGTACCCCGTAATAGACAAGGAATAACAAAACGATTGACGGTGTACAACGCATAATCGTTGTATATAAATTCGCTAGTTTTTGTAATATTATTATGGAACTTAACTTGGCAGTAGCTAATAACAAGCCGAAAAATGTACCTAATACAATGGAAGAACCTGCAACTAAAAACGTTACTTTTAAAAACGGCAATAATAAGGGAATAGCGTTCCAAATGTACGATGCATCAAAATACTTCTCCATTTCCTCACCAACTTTATCAATGTCTTCATTAAAGGCAGCTATGAAACAACGCCTTCATTCTCCGTTTATTAAGAAAGACTGCTGAGTATCATGACTCAGGCAGCCTTTAAGAAATTATCGATTTACGTTTTCTAACACTTCAAATAAATCACGGCCATAAAATTCTTTACTTAATTCACTTGTTTTCTTTTGCTCTTTAATTTGGGCAATTGCTTTATCGTAAGCATCCGCAAAGTCTTGTTCTTTTTTATTGAACAATGGCCATGTTTTAATTACTGCAAATTCGTTATAAACAACTTCATCTTTTAAATTATGATAAGCGCCATCATCCGCTAATACTTGCTGCTTAAATGGCCCTTCAATCATCACACCGCCATCAACGCGCCCTTCATTGACCCATTGCACAACATCGACAGTAAATGCATCTCCTGCTTGTAATTTTACTTGGTTGTTAGGATTTGCTTTGTTGTACTCATCGATAATTGTATACTGGGCATTATTTGCAGCAATCGGCGCCAATGAATAGCCTTTAGTTGCAAAGTCAGCCAAAGATTTTATACCTTCATCTTCTTTACGTAACACTAAACCAGCACTACTTAACCCTAAAAATTCTTTAGGGAAAATAAACTTCTCTGTACGTTCCTGCGTAAAGAATGCATTTTTCACACCTACTTGATATTTCCCTTGCTCTACTCCGATTAGTAAATCATCGCTTGTAGTCCCTACGTATTCAAACTTATACTCTGGTAATAATTCATCTACCAGCTTCATTACTTCCACATCATAGCCTGTTGGATTGCCCTTATCGTCGATATAGCTAATTGGCTTAGAAGCTTGATCGTATGCAACCTTTACAGTACGAACTTTAACCCCATCCTCTGTTTCATTTTTCGATGCTTCACCAGAACTGCAACCTGCTAAAATTGCAAGAGAAGCCAATCCTACTGCCGCCAATTGAAATAATTTTTTCTGTTGTTTGAACATATGTCATTTCCCCTTCATTACAAGTGATTTTATTATTCAAGTTCCGTTAATTTCTGCTGCTCAATAGCAGCTGCCGCTAGTTTTAGTATTGTCATATCATCCATTGGCGGGTTATGTAACCCTGCACGAACATTGCGATAATAACGTTGTAGTGGATTCGTAAGCTGTAAACTTTTTGCGCCAACAACACGCATCGCCTTATCGACAATATCAATCGCAATATTTGTCACCGTATGCTTGGCAACCGCCATTTCATTCGTTAAAGTGTCGCGTCTAGCTGGGTCATCATAAGCCTCTGCTACTCCATAAAGTACAAATCGTGCCTGATGAAGCTTTAATTCAATGTCTCCTAATAACTGCTGTACATTTGGCAATGTACTAATCGGAGCGTTTAAGCTATTTGGTTGATGATGATTCGCAAAATGTAACGCATAATCTCTTGCTGCTTGCGCAATCCCTAAGTATGTTGCAGGGATATGTAAAATCCAGCCGTTAATTTTGGCACCGCTTGGATGATTCGGCAGTTCTACTAAATGGTTTTTAGGGACTAACACATTTTTTAACACTAAATCATGACTGCTCGTGCCTCGCATTGCAGACATTTCCCAGTTTTCTTCAATTGATAGACCCGCTACATCTTTATGAATAAGGAAGAAGCCAATTTGCCCCTTTTCTTCAATCCATGCAGAAGTTAAGAAATAATCGAGCACAGGTGAGGCGGTCGTAAATATTTTGCGGCCATTTAATAACCAACCATTATCTGTTGATACAGCAGTTGTTCCAGGGCGGCCTCCTCGTGTTGGACTACCAGTTGCTAACTCACTGACAGCTCGATTGATAATAGCGCCTTTTTGTACATCTAGCGCAAATTGTTGGAGAATATCTTCTGCCCACAGCTTCTTGTCATATATCTCACCAACAACGCCCAGTGTCCATCCGAGAGAAAGTGAGGCGTTTTCGTCATAACTCGCAAGTGTTTCTTGTACGAGTACCATATCGTAAACAGACAATCCCTCGCCGCCATATTGTTTTGGCAATGTTAGTTTCGGATAGCCAATTTGCAATAGTCGCTTATGTGCCTCAAATGGGAAGCGCGATTGTTCATCGACTTCCACAGCCTCCGCTTTAATAGACTCTGCAATGGACGCAAGTTGCCCCAACCAGTAATGCTGGCGCTCTGTTTTAATAAATAACTCTTTCACGAAAATCTCCTTCTTCCCAAATTATATAAAACATATATATTTACTAAGAATTAACGGTGTAAAAAAATCTCTATCTACAATTTGTAGTGAGATTGTCTTTCGTACTGAATTTTCTGATTCATTGACATTATGATACTTTCAACATAATCAATTGTCAATGGGCTAATCACAAGTTTTTTTGTAAGAATTATAGGTATTAGTTTTTACATTGTTTTATGCACCAAGCTGTATTCAAAACATATGCTAACACTAAGAAAGAGGTGTATAAATGACCAATCCTAACAATTCGTCTGTCAATACTGTCAATATCACACAGATGACTCCTCAAATTATTCAAACAAAATTTGGGGATATCAACGGTGATGGCATGTTTGAAACCATTTTTTTAATGGGTACTAAAACACCCGATAGCCCGCTATGGAAAAACATTACGCTCGTTATTTTTTACGGACAAACACGACAATTTGAACAACTTGCGCTAAAAGAAAACGTTGGCTATAATCCGACAATTTTTCTTGGAGATTTTACCGGAAACCATATAGAGGATATTCTTGTTATTTCTGATACTGGTGGCAGCGGCGGCATTATTAATGGTGAAATCTTTTCCTCAATCAACGGTACAGTACGTTCAATATTCGATACCGAGTCATTTAATAATAAACAAACATACTCCGTCAATTACTTAAATAACTACAAAGCATCCGTTCGCAGCTCGAATCCTAAAAAACAATATATTATCGATTTACAATATAAAGACCCAGAATATTTAGCGGAAATTTACAATAAAGATGGCACATTAAAGCAACCGATTGAAGGTTGGGTTGACCCGATAAGCGGATTATATCCAGTAGATTATGATCGTGATGGCACATATGAGCTATTAGCCTATCAGGAAATAGCGGGCAGATATCATGCGGATGGTTTAGGGTATGTTGAAAATATTTTGAAATGGGATGGGCAAGAATTTGTCGTTGACCGACAAACGGTAGCCATCTATGGAGGGGATTTAACATAAAAAAATCCGCGTACATTTCAGTGAAAACGACAAAAGACCGTTAGCCTTATGTTGCGCTCTAGTGAAAAGCAAAGCGGATTTGAATAGGGCGTGTTTAAAATGCCCCTATTTATAGGTTACTTTTCAACTAAAGCGAAGTAATTATTTTCGTGATCGGCAAAGTTAAATACTTGGCCAATTGGCATCGACACTAAGTCCCCCACTTTAATTCCTTTCGTTTGGAAATCCTGATACATCTCCGTTATGTTATCGGCGTAGAACATAATAGAAGGTGTTCCTAAATTTAATTCAGGCTGCATTTTAGCAATCATTTCTTTATTGTGTAGTACGAATGACGTTTGCGCATTTTTCGTAGGAGCAATTTCAATCCAACGCATTCCTGCTTCTGTCGTATCGGCCACTACAACAAAGCCGATTTTATCAGTCCAAAACGCGACCGCTGCATCTTGATCATTTACATATAACATTACTTGTCCAATCTGTTGAATCATGAAAAATCCCTCCTCTTCTAAACAATAGTATACAACAAATACTAAATTTATATGTCTGTTCGCAATGATTCTTTATAAGGTGAAATCTAGTGATTTACTACGTTCATGATAATTATCTAAAAATAAAAACTACAAGACTTAACTTTTCATTTATTTTTGATAAAATGAGCTAGTCGTCTATTATTTTCCTACTAGGGAAAAGTATAGAACAATAATATTATAGTGAGGATAACACACGTGACAAAACTAAGTTTACGAAAAAAGCTCATTTTTTCATTCTTAGCAATCCTTCTCATCCCAACATTGTTAATTGGTATTATTTCCTACCAAAGTGCGGAGAAGCAAATTTCTAAGGAACAGCAAACAAGTGCGGCCGAAAGTATTCGAATGCTGGATACAAATATTACAGGTACTATTAAACCAAAGATTGAAGATATTCAATATTTCACAAAAAAAATTAATCAAGCCTATTTACAAGAAAGTAAAGTGCCTGCACTTAAATCCCTTTTACAAGAATACGTAAATATGCACCCAGAGGTTGAGCTCGTCTATCTCGGCACTAGCGAGGGTAAGATTGTCGATGAGCCCACACAACAATATGCAAGTGATTTTGATCCACGTACAAGACCTTGGTATACACAAGCCTTAAATAACAAGGATCAGGTAACGATCACAGCTCCTTATACTTCACAGGCTTCGGGCAACATGGTTATTACGATTACACAAGCTTTACCAGACGGTTCTGGTGTCATCGGTTTAGATCTTAATATCTCTACGCTAAGTGACATTACGAATGATATTCATATCGGAAAAACAGGCTTTGCTTCCCTTTTAGATAACAATAAAACTTATATTACCCAACATGATAAAGAAAGTGGTTCTGAGGCGACTGAAGGCTATATTTCAAAAGTTTATGAACAAGACAGTGGGACGATTGTAGAAGAAGATAAACAGCTGCAATTTTTAACGAATGACATTACAGGTTGGAAAATTGTTGGCACGATGTTTTCAGCTGAAGCAACAAAAGCTGCAGCTTCAACATTTAATATCAACTTAATTATCATTGTCGTATCGATTATTGTTGGCGTGATGTTTATGTTGCTAATGATAAAATCTATCGTCAAGCCAATTAATCGACTTAAGCATAGCGCAATCACCATTAGTGAAGGCGATTTAACGGAATTTATTGAGATTCATTCCAAAGATGAAATCGGTCAGCTTAGTGAGGCTTTTGTTGCCATGAAAGTTAATCTAAAAAAACTTATTCGCAATGTTGATCAAAGCGTGCAACATGTGCAAGTATCGGCGCATGGCTTATCCGCTAATGCAGAGCAAAATATCGCATCTTCAGAACAAGTGGCACAAGCGATGCAACAAGTTGCCATTAGTGCAGAAAGACAAACAACAGGTAGTGATCAAAATGCGATTTCTATTGAAGAAATTGCACAAGGAATCGTTGAAGTAGCAGATAGTGCCATGCAAGTGACAGATCTTTCTAGCCATGCGATTGTGCAAGCAGAAGAAGGCGGGCAATCTGTTGAACGCACGGTTAACCAAATGAATTCAATTAATGCTTCCGTTACAGAATCAGACAGAATGATTAAGTCTCTTTATGATCGCACAAAAGAAATTGGTTCTATTTTAGAAATTATTAGTGCTATTTCAGATCAAACAAATTTACTCGCTCTAAATGCTGCAATTGAGGCTGCCAGAGCAGGCGAGCATGGCAAAGGTTTCGCTGTAGTGGCTGATGAAGTAAGAAAGTTAGCCGAGCAATCACATGAATCGGCAGAACAAATTTCTTCGCTTATTACAGGAATTCAACAAGATACTGCTAAATCTGTTGAAACAATGGTCAAAGCCTCTTCAGATGTCCACGAGGGCCTAAAATTATCAGCAGATACAAGTGAAAAATTCGCTAGTATTACAGAAAGCTTGCGTAACATCGCACCGAAAATGGAAGGTATTTCTGCTTCCGCACAAGAAATTTCAGCCGTAGTGGAGGAAGTGTCAGCTACTGCGATTGAACTATCTGACCATGCAAAACTAAATGCTTCCGCTTCCGAGGAAGTTGCCGCATCAACTGAACAAACATTGTCCTCTATGCAGGAAATGACTGCAGCAGCCAAAGCTTTACTCGATATGGCTGACGAATTGCAAAACTTTGTAAGCCGTTTTAAATATTAAAAAAAGCACGATGAGCAAAGGGTTTCCTCTGTTCATCGTGCTTCTCTCTATTATTTCGCTTTTTCTTCATGGCTAATCTGCCACTCAATCCCAAACTTATCTTTAAGAGAGCCGTAACATTTACTAAAAAATGTTTCTTGTAGCTCCATCGATACTTTACCGCCCTCTTTAAGTCCCTCATATGCTTGTCGCAATTGCGCTTCATCGTCTGAGACTACAGCTAATGTAACGTTATTGCCGATTGTATATGGTGAACCCGGGAATGTATCTGAAAACATTACCGTACTCCCCCAAATGGATAGACGCGTATGCATAACAAGATTTTCAGTACCTTCAGGTAATGGATGGTTTGGATCACGCGGTGCATCACCAAATGTCATAATTTCAGGTTTTTCCGTTTGAAACACTTGCTCATAAAATGCTACTGCTTCTCGACAATTGCCATTAAAAATTAAATACACCTCTACTGCCATTTACACCACTCCTCCGCCGTTTGTGAAACAATACTATTGTACTTAGATTAACAACGATTAGCTAGTTTTATTAAAAGCAAATCATGAATAGTTTTGCTTTTTGAATCACATATTATACTTTTAAAAAAATTTATAATTTTTTAGTTTTAGACACTTTCCTGTCTCCTCATGCCTATTTTTTATTTATTTTGATAAAATCTTTGACTTTTCATTAAAAATCATGTAAATTACCAAATGGCGAACAATTTAAAATAAACATTTAAAAATATTCGTATTTTAGGAGTGTATATAATGGATAACGTATTTGACTATGAGGATATTCAACTAATTCCCGCAAAATGTATTGTAGAAAGTCGATCACAATGTGATACATCTGTTACTTTAGGTGGACATAAATTTAAATTACCTGTAGTTCCTGCTAATATGCAGACTATCATTGATGAAAATATTGCAGCTAAACTAGCTGAAAACGGTTACTTCTATATCATGCACCGTTTTAATCCTGAAACACGTATTCAATTCATTAAAGATATGCAAGGCCGTAACTTAATTGCTTCAATTAGTGTCGGTGTTAAAGAAGAGGAATATGCTTTTGTAGAAGAGTTAGCAGCTGCTAATTTAGTTCCTGAATTTATTACAATTGATATTGCACATGGTCATTCAAATGCTGTCATTCGTATGATTCAACATATTAAAAAACATTTACCAAATAGCTTTGTTATTGCTGGTAATGTCGGTACACCCGAAGCTGTACGCGAACTTGAAAACGCTGGTGCAGATGCAACGAAAGTTGGTATTGGACCAGGTAAAGTTTGTATTACAAAAATCAAAACAGGTTTTGGTACAGGTGGTTGGCAACTTGCCGCACTACGCTGGTGCGCAAAAGCAGCAACTAAGCCCATTATTGCAGATGGTGGTATTCGTACAAATGGCGATATTGCAAAATCTGTACGTTTCGGAGCTTCAATGGTTATGATCGGTTCTTTATTTGCAGGTCATGAAGAATCACCAGGTCAAACGATTGAAATCGATGGCAAATTAGTAAAAGAATACTTCGGCTCTGCTTCTGAATTCCAAAAAGGTGAGAAGAAAAATGTTGAAGGTAAAAAAATGTTTGTAGAGCATAAAGGTAGCCTACAAGATACATTAACTGAAATGCAACAAGACCTTCAATCTTCTATTTCTTATGCTGGTGGCACTAAGCTAGAAGCTATTCGAAATGTAGATTACGTAATTGTTAAAAATTCAATTTTTAACGGCGATAAAGTTTACTAAGTTTTATTCGCTCGATAAATTAACAATAAGCCCATCTAGGTTTAAAGAGAAAAAGAGTTAGATTGACTGAATTCAATCTAACTCTTTTTGTTATGGCGTTGATGTCCGCTTCGGCGGTGCTTTCCGCTCAGCACAGTAAGCCGCAACCCACGCTAGCGCGCCGGCTTGTTGCGTCTTACGCTATGTGCTATTCGGAGCAGGAGTCACCACCTTCGCTATTCATTTGGCAATGCGGAAATCACCTTTAATCATGAGCCTTTTGCTATGCCGTTGATGTCCGCTTTGGCTTGTAATTGCCAAAGCTGCCTATAAAAAAGCAAGCTCCGACACTAAAAACATAGTGGTCGAGCTTGCTCGTTTTACATACATACGATGATGTACATTTTGGTTTAAATAGTTTTTACAGCTCGTTGATTACTGCATGTAAAGTTTCTTTTAGTTCTGCATCATGGTCTGCAAGCTCAACAAGATTTCCTAAGCGCTCACGTAATACAGGACGTTCAATGATTAATTTTTCATCAAGTACTTTTACTAGTAATTCAATAATAAGACGGTCACGAACATTTAACGCTTCTTCCAAACGCTCTGGTGTAATTTTCGCATCTTTTTTTGCTGCATTTGCCATTTAAAAAAACCCCTTTTATTTTATATTCATGCACATCTATTTTAGCATAACGCCAAATTTTTTTAAAAACTTTCTTTTACAATACTATACAGTAATTTACAGTATTACGTATTCCATGTTTACGTTGGCATGTTATATTCAATAGTATTAATAAAATACACGAAATAGTAACAATTATTTTGGCAGTCACTATTCTCTTTCGAATGTTTTATTCATATCCTATAAAATAATTATTATTTTTAAATAAGAAAATGGAGGGATATCATGAGCCAAAAGCCTACTACGTATCTACAACTTGTAAAAGCTGTGCCTAAATCTTTACAATTATTTCTTAACGTATGCCTTGTATTGTTAGCACTTATATTAGCTTTCCTTCTAATGAAAGAGCTAATTGAATTTGTAAATATATTATTAATTGGAGGGACTAGTGATTATAAACTTTTCCTCGCCAATATTCTTATTTTCTTTTTGTATTTTGAATTTATTACGATGATTATTAAGTACTTTAAAGAGGATTATCATTTCCCTCTAAGATACTTTATCTATATAGGGATAACAGCTATGATTCGATTGATTATCGTTGAACACGATCATCCTATTAACACTTTAATCTATGCTCTCATTATTTTAATATTAATCGTCAGCTATTTTATTATTAATATTACCCCATTAGAAAGACCTGTACGTTCATCACTACTAACGAAAAAAGATTAGCAGATGCACGTTAGAATGCTGTCACACATGTTGGTTTCTCATACACATAGAACAGTTTGTGCAATGTCTGTAAATACTCGTTATCACTTATTTTGACCTTGCCAAGCATAAATAGCTCTTGCACCGTGACAACACCCATCATCAGCGAAGAAAGCTCCGCAATATCAATTAGCATTTCTACATCATAGCTATCGTTTTCGAGCAACTCTAGATAGCCGTCTACTACCTTGAGCATAAAAGATTGATTATTTTCTGCAATTAGCGAATCACTAACAGTCAGCTTAACTGTTAAATCGCTATTATGAAAATGATGTGCCTTTAGCTCTTGAAAAAAACCTTTCACATTGATGATCCGATACATTAAACCAATGCCTGCAATAGAACTGGCATGATATACACTTGGAATTAAATGATTGGATCCATTGCGGACATCACCTAAAAAGAAATGCATATGGTCATCTTGCGTATTCCATTCAATACGCTGTACCTGATCAGCCTGACTATTTAAAAATGTACTGAGCTCTAATAAAGCCTCAGGTGTTTCATATAAAAACTCTTTTATCACGATATTATTCAGCATAAAATTGCTGTCATTTTGCTTTTTAAATGAAAACACTATATAGCCTTCTATTAAACCGTCTTTTTCAACTGCAATAATATAGTTTTGTGCGTTATTAAAAATAGCCGCTAGCTCTGACGCCGTTTTGAAAAACATGCCATGCTTTTTACGTGCTATTCTGTTATAACAGGCTGCCAGCTGATGTTGATGTTGTGCGTTTAAATATTTAAGATGCTGTTTTGTTGGCCCTTTTGGAAAACTTGAAGGTTCTATTAAGTATTGGTGCATTGTCGGTCCATACCCAAAACCCATCTTTTTATAAAAATCAGGTCTAAACGGATACAAAGCAACGATGTGGACATTTTTCTGTAAAAATATTTGATAGAAATAATCGATGAGTTCTTTCGCAACCCGTTCTTTTTTATGTAGTAAGTCAACCGCAACTTGACCTACCCCACCAATGGGAATTATTTTTGAAAAGAAGTTCATCTCAAAATCATGGATGCGCATACACCCCAATAAGTTGTTGTCCTCCCATAGCCCATAATAATTAATAGAAGGCTCATTGCTCATGTTATGCGTAAAGACTGATCGTAAACGCTCCTTTGTTTGTTGAGACGCTTCTACTACCCCTGGATAGGCTGCCATCACAATATTTACGTACTTTATTATTTCTTCTTCCTGCATTAATTTCTTTACGATTCGCATTTACACCCTCCTATAACAGTAATATTTTGCTTAAAGTCCAATTGCGTTTACATGAATTGCAACGCCTATTAATAACATATATTACCACACAGCAATACATACTGTATGATATAGGTAAGCAAGATAAAAATCTTGAGCAGGAAGCCCTCAAACAAGGGAACTATTAGCGTGTTTCTGAGAAATGTAAAAAACTTTTTACTATTTTAGTGCCGTTGTGAAGACTACATACATGAACTAAGGGAGGATGAAACGTTGGATCTGATTGATGCCTATATTTATGAAGTGACTAGAAGGCTTGCGAAAAATAAACAAGATGCTATTAAGCATGAGCTAAAATCAACAATTGAGGAAATGTTACCAGACGGTTATTCAGAATCAGAGGTAAAAGAAGCACTATTAAAACTTGGGGATCCTGCACAGCTTGCGCTGAGCTATCAAGATGGCCCGCATTATTTAATTGGCCCTCAAATGTACAGTTCCTACATGCAGACCATCAAATTAATTATTCCTTGGGCAATAGTTATTACATTGATTGTTCACCTTGTAAAAAGTATTTTGTTTTATCCTGGGGATGAAAGTCTTTTCATGACTATTATTCAAGCAGTAGCTATTACCATTACCAACATGTTTGAAGTAGTGATACAAGTACTTTTCTGGGTTACGATTGCTTTTATTATCATGGAACGTTATCGGGGGGCTAAAACTTATTTCCCCTTTATGAAGGAAAGCTCAGACTGGACACCGGAAGATTTAAAGAAAATGACTGTCCGTAAAAAGAATCATATACCAATCAGTGATATCCTCTTAAGCCTTTTTGGAATCGCTATTTTTACATTTTTTTATTTTAATGCTTCCCATCTTATTGGCATATACTCATCAGATGATCGAAGTGGCTTACGATTTGTCATGCCTATATTCAATCAAGATATCCTCTTATCCTTTAAACCCATTATTTTATGTTGGATTATTATTAGCATTGCCTTAACACTTTATAAATGGAAAGTTAGAAAATGGACAATGCCAACTGCCATAACAAGTGCCGCCCTTCAATGTTTTGGCGTTATTGTTTTTATTGTCATGGCGAAACAACCTGATTTAATTCATAGTGCGGCGATCCCTTATATGGCGGCTATTTTAGAGACTACTTCTGCAAAGATTATGTTTTCTCTAGATCGCATACTATTCGTCTGCATCGCTATTACCATTGTAGCAAGTGTATTTGATATTTATAGTGGTTTTAAAAAAGCCAAAGTTCAATAAAGGAATAATAAGAAAGTTTTACTTTTTCTCTATTTTGTAATTTTTTCACTATTCATTAATGACTTTCACCTATGATACGCCTAGTCCTCTCTAATTAAATAGAAGCGAATTCTCTAGTAAAATATAACTTAAATTCATCAAAACACCGTAATTCTCTAATGTTATGTATAATATTGATGGTAAGCGTATTTTTAAATACAATTTATAATCTGCATATCATCAATGTTCAAGCAGAATAAGGGGTAAAAACTATGACAATTCTTCTTGTAGATGACAATCAAGTCAATCTATTTGTAATTGAAAAAATTTTAAAAAATGCAGGTTATGATAACTGTGTTTCTCTTTCATCGGCTTATGAGCTTTTTGATTACCTTCAGTTAGATGCTAAAAATCCTGCAGGTAGTTCTGTAGAATTAATATTATTAGATATTATGATGCCCGAAATGGATGGTATAGAAGCTTGTAAGCGCATTAAACAAAATGACAATTTAAAAGATATTCAAATTATTTTCGTGACGGCATTAGAAGATAAAAACAAACTAGCAGAAGCACTCGATATTGGCGGGGTTGATTATATTACAAAACCTATCAATAAGACCGAACTGCTTGCTAGGATTCGTGTTGCACTAAGATTGAAGGCTGAATTAGATTGGCATACAATGCAAGAAGCGAAAATCCAAAAGGAACTCGATTTAGCAACACGTGTACAACGCAGTTTATTAAGTACACCTATACATGAAGATAATATTCAAATCGAAGTGTCGTACCTTCCGTCCTCTAATTTAGCTGGGGATATGTACTATTGGTATAAAATTAACGACCATCGCTATGCGGTTATTTTGCTTGATATGATGGGTCACGGTATTTCTGCAGCACTTGTATGTATGTTTATTTCATCTGTGCTAAGAGAAGCTGTTAAACAGCTTGTGGAACCTGAGTTGGTAATAAAAGAACTAAATCGTTATATGGCCATTTTACAAAATACGAAGGAAGAAAATATTCATTATTTCACAGCTATTTACATAGTGATTGATACTGAACAAAAAACAATTGAATACGTAAACGCCGGACACCCTTCAGGCTATGCACTTGTAGATGACAACACATTAGTTCCTTTAAATCAAGGAAGCTGTGCTGTCGGCTTTTTTGATGAAATAAAGGTACAAAAGCAACTCATCAAGTATCAAAAAGATGTCCAAATCGTTTTATATACAGATGGTGTGTTAGAGGCAATGGGACCATGTGAAATAGAGTCTGAAAAACATTTACAAACGTTAGCTTCTAGCAAATGGGATTATACACAATGTCTTATCGACAATCTACTTCCAAAGGAAAAACAAAAAAACCAATCAGACGATATGTGTGTATTAATGATTCAAGCACAGGCTATTTAAAAAAGACGTGAACGATACAATAAAAATCCGCATACACTTGTGTACATGACATGCATTAGGCATGTCTATGACACAAAGTATAGCGGATTTTATTAATGCGTTTTTTGATATATTTTTTCAATGCCTACAATTTCATTATATTTTGAAATAATGCCTTCATAGCGCAGCGTTTCCTTATCTCCTAAGCATAAAAAGCCATTTTCGCTTAGGCTATCGTAAAACAAATGATGCACTTGACTTTGTAATTCAGGCGTAAAATAAATTAAAACATTTCGGCATACAATGACGTGAAATTCATTAAAAGATTGATCGGTAACTAAATTATGCTGTGCAAAAATAATGTTCTTTAATAGTTCTGGATGGAAGTAGGCGTTTTGATAGTCCGTTTTATAGTATTCCGAAAAAGCATGGCTACCACCTGCAAGCATATAATTTGTCGTATATGCTTGCATTTTTTTAATTGAGAAGGCTCCCTTTTTTGCTTTCTCTAACACATGCTCATTCATATCCGTTGCGTAAATAACCGCTCTATCAATTAGTCCCTCTTCTTTTAGCAAAATAGCCATTGAATATACTTCTTCGCCTGTTGCACAGCCAGCATGCCATATGCGAATTTCTGGATACTGTTTTAAATAAGGTACGATTTCTTTACGGAACGCTTTAAAAAAGCTAGGGTTTCGAAACATTTCCGTAACATTAATTGAAAAATCATTTAAAAGTTGCTCCAAAAAATCTTCTTCATGTATGGCCTTTTCCAGTACACGAGAAATCGTTGGTATATTACTAACCCTCATTCGATTATAAATTCGACGGGAAATAGAAGAGCGATTATATTGCCGAAAATCAAAACCGGATAAACGATAGACCGCTTCAAGTAATAACTCAATTTCCATATTAGCATGCTTATTCAATTGTTGCTTTAGCTCAATATCATCTTGGAATTGATTTTCCATATCCCATTCAACTCCCTTTAGAAACTAACCATACGCGCAATACAGATACTAACTGATCTAAATTTAATGGCTTACTAATGTAATCAGAAGCGCCTGCCTCTAATGATTTATCGCGATCGGTTTTCATTGCTTTCGCTGTTAAAGCGATAATCGGTAAATCTGTAAGATTCATTTTTGTGCGAATAATGGACATCGTTTCGTAGCCATCCATATTCGGCATCATAATATCCATTAGAATAAGATCAATGGCGTTATTCTTCTCCATTATCTCTAAACATTCTAAACCATCTTTTGCAACGAGGATATTCATGCCTCGATTTTCGAGAGCTGCTTTCAAGGCATATATATTACGATAATCATCATCTACAATTAAAATATTTTTCCCTTGGAATACTTCTACTTCCTGTTGGGAAACAGGACGGCTTGCATCCACTTGCTCCTGCACTTCCTCAATTGTCTCAGGCGCCTCCATTGTAGCGACCACTTCAACAAAAGTGGTATCTATAACTGTCTCATTTAAGCCATTAGGCAAACTTGGTATCGTAAGAGAGAAGCTACTGCCTTTCCCTTCTTCACTTTGTAATGTAATCCATCCACCGAGTAATTTTGCAAATTCCTTACAGATAGTTAACCCTAACCCTGTTCCACCATATTTGCGTACAGTGGCACCATCTGCTTGCTGGAATGATTCAAAAATAAGTTGATGCTTATCCTTTGGAATACCTATACCTGTGTCGGTCACTTTAATTTCAAGCCATTCAGCGCTTACTTCTTGCATATTTGTTGTTAACTGTCTATGGTCAAGCTGTTTAATATCTACATGGACATAGCCCCGCTCTGTAAATTTCAATGCATTCGATAGTAGATTTTTCAAAATTTGTTGGAATCTCTTTTCATCTGTATAGAAAATATCCCCAACATTATCTGCTTTTGAGATGTGTAACTCTAGATGTTTTTTCTTCGCTACCGGAGCAAAGATTTGCTCAATTTGCTGCGGCATTTCACTCATATTCACTTCATCGAAAATAATATCAATTTTCCCAGCCTCAACTTTTGATATATCTAAAATATCATTAATCAATGCTAGTAAATCTTCACCAGAGGAATGGATAACTCTTGCAAATTCCATCTCTTCTTCCGTTAAATTATTATTGCCATTCTCAGATAACATTTCAGATAAAATTAAAATGCTATTTAAAGGCGTTCGTAATTCATGAGACATATTGGCTAAAAACTGCGATTTATAATTAGAATGTAAGACAAGTTGCTCAGCACTATCTTCTAATTCTTTTTTCGCTTTCTCTAATTGTTGCGATTTCGTTTCAGCTTCTTTTGATCTTTCCTCCAGCTGTTCGTTAATCATCGTCAATTCTTCTGTTTGCATTTGTAATTCTTCTGATTGTGTTTGTAGCTCTTCAGATTGTACTTGTAATTCCTCTGTCATCGCTCTTGACTCATTTAGTAGTCGTACAATTTCCATGCGACCTAAAATACTATTAACCGTTAATCCAAACGTTTCAATTACTTGTTTTACTAATTCTTGCTGAAGCGCTGTGTAGCTAGTCATTGTCGCTAATTCTGCAACAGCTATCACTTCATCTTCAAATATAATTGGGAAAATAAAAACACTCTTCGGTTGCGCTTCACCTAATCCTGTTCCGATTACACGATAATCTTTGGAAATATCATGATTAATGAATACTCGTTTTTCAAGCGCACACTGGCCAATTAAGCCTTGTCCGAGTTTAAATTGTTCAATGCCAACATTATCGCCAGCATCAGCAAATGCCGCTTTCTTTACAAAGACTACATCGCTATTATGCATCTCACGCACATAAAATGCCCCAAAAGAAGACTGCGTCTTGTGCGCCATTTCTGCAAGAAAGGTTTCTGCCAATTTTGAAATCGCCGACACCCCTTGATATTTCGTCACAATTTCAGCGAGGTTCGCTTGCAACCATTCTCTGCGCTCAAATGCATCTAACAACTCGTTTGTAGCATTTGCAAGATCATTAATTTCGTCATTTGTTTTAACATGAATTCTTGTTCGATAGTTTCCTTTTGAAGCCGCCATTTCCCTAATTGTTTGTGTGACTTCTTTCATTGTTTTAACAATTGAGCGTGAAATCCCACTCGCAATGACAATGGAGATAAAAGATACGAGCACTAGTAGGCCGAATAAGCCCGTTGTTAACTTACTGTTCCTTTGGTCCAATTGCTTCGCTTTATTTTGCGTATAGGTATTTTCATCAGAACGGAAAGCATCAAACTGATTGCGCATCGTCTCCATATCTTTACGACCAACATCTACTTTGAAAAACTCATTTAATGCTTCTGTGTTATTCTCTTTTTTTAATTGTATTGTTGGTTCACCAGAAGTCGAAATCCATTGTTCAATCGTAACTTTAATCGCATTTAACTTCTCTTGTTGGTTCTCTCTATTTTCTAAAAGCTGATGGAGTTGATCAAAATCAACCTTCCAATTCTCTTCCGCTTTATAATAAGGCTCTAAATAGCTTGAATCACCGGTAATTATATAGCCTCGTTGGCTCGTTTCCATATCTAAAATATACTTTTCAATACGATTAGTAAGTGTTTGCACTTGAGAATCATATTTAATGATGAAATTTCTTTCCTTTTGTAAGGAAGTAATTTGATTATTTAATATGATCACTGATGCAAGTAAACATAGAATAATAACTATATAACCAAGGATAATCTTTGCACGTATACCTATTTTAAAATTTTTATACATTGCATACCCTTCCTTTTGTTTGTCATATTAGTATATTACCAGTATAATGCTGGAATTTAAACTAGCAGAAAAAGTTGGCATTGTACATGTTTAGCTGATTTACTTAGACCAATCCTAGATGAACCCCCCTGCGAAAGGATTTCAGCTAACCCGAAATTAGTCTATATTCTCTTTTGTTTTTTAAAAATAAAGTTTGACCATTACTGTTGAATGCCATTGCGTGTGCGCAACATATTGCGTTGCCGCATTTACCAGAAGAATTCAGAATTGTTCCAGAATTGTTTGGGTGCCTGGCACTATATTTTGACACAATTTCATATACATCTTATAGCGAACAATTTTGAAATGAGGAGAGATAAATTGTGGACATCTTTGTAAGGCCCGGTGATTCACTGTGGTATTTCAGCGAGGTATTTAAAATACCTCTTCAATTAATTTTAGATTCCAATCGAAGCATCAACCCGCAACGACTTCAAGTTGGACAGCGCATTCAAATCCCTGGATTTGTGACGTCTAGCTATGTAATCAAACAAGGCGATGCTTTGTGGCAAATTGCGCAAAATCAAAATGTGCAGCTCGATGCAATTTTACTCGCTAATCCTGGTATTACGCCAAATCAACTACAGATTGGCCAAACAATTCAAGTCCCTCAAAGACTTACTTGGCGGCTTGTAGATGGCAAACAAAATTACGACTACGACATGATGATAAGTGATATTAAAAAGCTTCAAGCAGCTTATCCATTTCTTCAAAATACCTCCATCGGTTATTCCGTTTTGGAACGCCAAATACCTGAAATTTTAATTGGCAATGGCTCCAAGCGCGTTCATTATAATGGTTCATTTCACGCCAATGAATGGATTACAACACCAATTATTATGACATTTCTAAACGACTACTTACTTGCGCTAACAAATCAAACAACTATTAGAGGGCTCTCTATGGGGCCTCTTTATGCACAAACAATACTTTCAATCGTGCCAATGGTTAACCCTGATGGCGTCAATTTAGTTATAAATGGCCCGCCGGATAATGAGGCGCTAAAAAATAAACTCATTGCTTGGAACAATAACAACACAAATTTCTCCGGATGGAAGGCAAATATTAATGGAGTCGATTTAAACGACCAATTCCCTGCAAAATGGGAGCTAGAAAGTGCTCGCAACCCTCAAACGCCAGGACCACGGGATTATGGAGGAGAAGCGCCGTTGACCCAGCCAGAAGCAATTGCTATGGCCGATTTAACAAGGAGAAGTAATTTTGCTTGGGTTTTGGCTTTCCATACGCAAGGCAAAGTAATTTATTGGGGATTTGAAAATCTTGAACCACCCGAATCACAAACAATGGTGGAGGAATTTAGCCGTGTAAGTGGTTATGAGCCTGTTCAATCAGCAAATAGCTATGCGGGCTATAAAGATTGGTTTATACAAGACTGGCGCAGACCAGGGTTCACAGTCGAGCTAGGCAGCGGTACAAACCCGCTTCCACTCAGTCAGTTCGATGACATATACCAACAAGCGCTAGGGATTTTTTTAGCTGGATTATATTTATAACATCGAAGTCGATAATGCAGGATGCTCTTCCTGTGCTATCGGCTTTTATTTTTTCAAAAAAGTACCATTAATTACTTTGACAGATAGAGTAATCTTTGCTAATATTACTCCATCAGATAGAGCAATAAAAGTTAAGTAGGTGACTTATGGTTCGAAGTGACATTATCCGCGGCCATTTGGATTCGATTATTTTACGTCTCATTTTAGAAAAAGATCGATACGGCTATGAAATTTCCCAAGAAATAAGCGTCCGGACAAATAATCGTTTTCAAATTAAAGAAGCAACTTTATACGCAGTATTTCAACGTTTAGAAAAAAAGGAAGTAATTGAAGCCTATTATGGCGATGTATCGCACGGAGGCAAAAGGAAGTATTACCGCATTACCTCATTAGGCAAAGCTTATTTAAGTGAGCTTGTAAAAGAGTGGACAGAAGTAAAAGAAATTATCGACTTATTTATGGAGGGCTTAGAATGAAAAAAATCAAACATCATATTGATGAGCTGTTTAAAGACATGCCACGCAATAACGAAACAGAAATGGTGAAACAGGAAATCATCGAAAATCTTGAAGAGAAAGTATTTTATTTAATAGAGCAAGGAAAAGAAGAAGAGGATGCCATCAACAAAGCAATCGTTGAATTTGGCGATATCGACGATCTCAAAAAAGAATTGGGCGTAAAAGCGCCGGAAAAGAAAAGCATGGCAAAGTTAAATTTAGAATTTTCCTTATGGGGAAGTGGCTTAATCACAGCCTTCTTTATTTTTATCAATCTTTACTACACCCCAAATACTATTTGGGCAATCTATCCGATTTTCGCAATACTATGGTGGCCACTGTCAATGTATTTTGTATGGTCACGTAAGAAATGGAGCGAGTAATATGAAGCATTATATTAGCTTTTCTGTTGTCGGTAGTTTGATGACTATGCTGTTTTTAGGCATTGTTAACTATTCAACAACGCCAAACACGATATGGTTTATTTACCCTTGCTTATTGTTGTTGCTATGGCCTATCACTTTATATTTCATGTCCAAAAAGCTTTATAAACAATACGCCGTCATTTGCAGCGCCATGGTTATTGCATTCCTTATCATTGAAAATTTATTGTATTCACCACAACATTTATGGTTCATCTATGCCATTTATCCAATCATATGGTGGCCCATTTTAATGTTTTTAGAGGAGAAAGCAAAATCATTGAACATTGCATTGATTGGCTGTGTAAGCACAATCGTCTATTATGCAATTATCAATATGCTACTATCCCCTCAATACCCTTGGGCAATCTACCCTGCATTTTTAGTCATTTGGTGGCCTTTATCTCTCTATCACGCTCAGAAAAAAACATTTGTTGCCTTTTCAGTTTACGCGAGCATACACATCAGTATCTTTTTTATTATCGTCAACATCGTTTCCTCACCAAGCGTCATTTGGGCTATCTATCCCATCTTCGTAGTCCTCTGGTGGCCACTTAGTATGTATTTTTACGTGCATAAAAGAAGACTTTATAAAAGCTCTACAACAGCGAAACATTACTAAGCTCTACTATTAACACGGTCTCCTTGGAGGAAAAAGACGCCTTTGAATTTGCTTAACACAAATTATATAGTTACTATATAATTTAATTACTAAATATTTTAATAGGCTGTGATCGAATGTCAAAAAGTAATCCACTGCACAACGTCGAAGTTATTATGCGAGAAATGCTTGAAATACAGCAAAAGTCTAAGATGTTTGTTAATATGCTGTCAGAAGGGGAAACGCTATCGCAAAATCAGCTGATTCTCCTACTGCAACTAAAAATTAACGGTGGTATGAAAGCAACAGAAATTGCTGATTTCTTTAACGTAACCCCTGGTGCTGTGACGTCCATGTGCGATAAGCTGGAAAAACTAAATTTCATACAACGTGTTAGAGAAAATGAAGATCGCCGTGTCGTCAACATGGTATTAACAACAGAAGGCGAACTCAAAGTACAAGAAATATTTTTGAAATTCCCACAAGAAAAACTAACAGAAATAGCAAAAGTGTTAATGAATGTAAATAAATTAATGCAAAAAATTTTTTAGAATGGCATGAAATTTAAAATTCCTAGGACTGTAGACAAACTCGAAAAAATTCGATTTTGCTATAGTCTTTTTTATTTCCCTAATCTCCAATCAACTGTCATAAAGACGTCAGTTGAACCTCTTTCAAGCTAATTGCAATCCTCTTCATCCGCAAAGTGATTATTTTTATGCACCAATAGGCATTTTTCGTTCTTGACAAAATAAAGCAACATATAATTTAATTAATATATATTTCAATTATTAAAATATATATTAATTAAACAAAAGAGGTGATTGGATGACAAATGGACGTATACAACAACGTATTACGCTGACGAGTGGCAACATTAATGATTTAGCATCAGATTGTGAACAATTAAATATTCGTGGTGCTGTTACTTTACAGCAAAAGATTAATCTGCAAACAATCTCCACCCATGGCCATAGTTCTTTTCATTCCACTGTTGTCGCAAATGTTTTAAAAAATACAGGATCTTGTGTTATGAAGAGTGATTGTGAAATTGCTGAGGTAACAAATGCGGGGAATTTAACCATACACAATGGACAAATCACGACCATCAAAAGTTCAGGCAAGCTAACAATTGAACGGAGCTTACGCGTACAACAGTTGCACGCAATGGGTATTGTGACAGCGCCAGAAATTCAGGCGACACATTTTTACTTAAAATTATCTGGTACAAGTAAGATTGAACGACTAATGGCAGAAGAAATAACGATTGAGAAAGATAAATTATCGATTTCACTGCTCAGAAAAAAACTTCATTGTCACACGATAAAAGGAAAGCAACTACATCTTACCGATACAAATGCGGAGGTCATTGAAGGAGAAGTGGTTGTAGTGGGTAGTCATTGTACAATACAAACGCTTTATTACACAGAAAGCTATTCTATTTCTCCTAATGCGAAAGTGCAGCACATTATCCGGAGGGCACAATTATGAAAGTTATTCGTGGATTTTTCTGCACGTTAACCCTTATTGTGCTTACCGTCCTTTATGGCGGGCTAGTTGTCAGTGCATTAATAGCCATACTTGCCAGTATTTTAAGAACACTAGGTGTTGACCAACTAAAAATGAGTATTTGGCAAGACGTTGATGTACCAGTGGCGTTTAGCATACCTTTTGCCCTTGTCTTTTCTTGCTTACTGTTCTATTGTTCATTACATGTAAAACGTGCAATTTCGTTTTGTTTTTCGAAGCTAAACATGTAGAACCATCCATTAAAAAGAGGTTCAAATTTTCACACTGCTACTCGAACCTCTTTCTTCAACTATTTACATGCTAACTACTTTTCTCCGTGATGTGCAACGCCTGTTTATTCGTAGCGATATGGATAGCCATAAATATTGCAAATATAAGGCCAACAGCCCCAAAAGTAACTGCTACTAGCTGTAATGAAAACCAGTCTGCCAATAAGCCTAAACTAAACGTAAGTATAATTTGAATAACACTTTGAACAAGGCTTACAGAGCTACCGAATCGTCCCATTAAATGGGGTGGGATATTTTTTTGATAGACCGTATCGTATCCGGTGTTACTGAAAGCCATAAACACCCCTAATGTAATAAAGCAAGCAGTAGCAAACCAAATATTGCTTGATGCATAAAATGCGGTATAAGATAACATTGTACAAGTAAGTCCAACCCCTATATAAGTAGCGATAGAAAATTTATGTACTAAAGCAATAGCTAAAAATCCTCCAACAATAGCCCCTACACCTGCAATACTAACGAGCACACCATAAAGACTGTCCGACGCCAATAAATTATTTTTAATAAACGTCATTTCTTGCGAATCTAATGCAAAAGCGACCATTAACGCAATTTGATAGGCCATAAAAAATTTCAAGAAATTGGGATGCTTTTTAATAAAACGCCAAACCATTTTAAAGTCAGATATAATAACGCTCATTGTCAACATTACCCGCTTCGCTTTTACTTCCTCTTCTATATTTGGCAATCGTGAAATGACCCACGCGCAAACAAAAAATGTCACACTATTAATCCATATGGCGATACTGATATTAAAAACAGCGATAAGGACACCCGCAATTGCCGGTCCTAACATAAAAGACCCTGAATTTAATGTGCCTAATAATGCATTAAAACGTTGCTTATCATCATCCTGTACGTATTTAGCAATGTAATATGTACTACTAGGGCCAAAGAAGCTACTAGCGATATTCGCTAAAAACAGCAAGCTATAGATGAGCCAAATTGACGTCATAAAGGGCATTAAGAAGACGATCAATCCGCGTGTAATATCCATCGCTATCATGATGTTTCGTTTATTTGATCGATCAATAATAGAACCTGCCACAAAATTCGTCAGTATGCGCGCAATCGGACCAACAATAAAAATACCTGCTACCGCTGTTGCAGAATACGTTAAATGCCAAACCATTAAATTTAAAGCGACAAGATAAATCCAATTGCCTAAATAAGAAAAGCCAAATCCTCCTAAAAGCAAACCATATTTTCGAATAATCTCCACGGCAATCCCCCCTCCTCTATATTACCAAAATTTTCTAACTTAATATTGTGTATATTTCATTACTTATTTTATGTAAAGCTCCTCAATCGACCGTACTTACACATATGCCATTTTTACAAGATGATATCTAAGAGTTACAGAAAATCATTCTATGTTGCTTTTGCCTCACTTTTTTTACTATAAAGCTATAGAAGAAAGGTGGTGCTTCATTCGTGGACGGGCAGCTGCTATTTAGTACGGTTTTTATTGCGGGGATACTCTCTTTCCTCTCCCCCTGTATTGTCCCTTTGCTACCTGTTTATTTATCCGTTCTTTCAACCAATGCAAATGGGACAGCTAGTCAACATGTCTTCACTATTGGTAAATGGCAAATGAACCCGCATTTACTATTCAAAACAGTTATTTTCGTTTTTGGTCTTTCAACGAGCTTCGTTATTTTAGGTTTTGGCGCCGGTTTTCTTGGTGCGGTCATTAATACAGATTGGTTTATCGTCGTATGTGGTGCACTAGTCGTGTTGCTCGGTTTACATCAAGTCGGTATCGTAAAATTAGCTGTCCTTCAGAAGGAAACGAAAGTACAGCTAACAAGAAGTAATAAACGTGATTTACTCGGCACCTATTTATTAGGTCTGACATTTAGTATGGGGTGGACGCCTTGTATCGGGCCTATTCTAGGGGCGGTATTAGGTTTATCAGCAAGTGAGGGGCAAGCTACTTATGGGGCAGTGATGATGTTTTTCTATGCACTTGGGCTATTAATCCCCTTTTTACTGCTTGCTATATTCTCAGATTTACTATTAAGGCATGTTAAAAAAATTAATAAGCATGCACAGAAAGTCAAAATTGCTGGTGGGATCATTATTATTTTTATGGGCATTGTCTTAATGACCAACAATTTAAACCTGTTGTTAACGTTTATTCCACAATAAGAAAGGAGCTTTTGTATGGTTCATTTGAAACAACTTGTCGTTTTATTAGCAGCAGTATTCCTTTTAAGTGCTTGCTCTGGCGATGCCAAAAGTACATCTACTACAAAGGCAGCAGCTAACAATGACGCGAGTTATGCACCAACCTTTGAATTAACAGATATTAAAGGGGATACTTACAATCTTGCTGACTATAAAGGCAAAAAGGTGTATGTGAAATTTTGGGCTTCATGGTGTTCTATTTGCCTAGCAGGTTTAGAAGAGTTAAATACGCTAGCTGGAGAAGAGCAAGATTTTGTTGTCTTAAGTATCGTTTCTCCGAATTTCAATAATGAAAAAAACAGTGATGCCTTTATTAAATGGTTTAAAGGAGTTGAAAATACAGCCAATATTAAAGTGCTATTAGATGAAGATGGTTCTATTGCAAAACAATACAATGTGCGAGCTTATCCAACGTCGGCTTATATCGGCTCAGATGGTACACTCATTCAAACGCTACCGGGTCATGTAAGCAATTCACAAATTATTGAGAAATTTAAAAGTATCCAATAATAAAGGGAGGTACAGCTAATGAAATTCAAACTATTTGGCGCATTATTTAGTATTGTCCTATTGTTATCAGCATGTTCGGCTGACACTTCTTTGTTAACTAGTAGTGCGAGCACAGCCCAAGCTGAATCAAAATATCCACCTAATCCAAACGTTAACTTAAGTTTCGATACAAATAATTTAAAAGATATTTATCTTGCAGGTGGCTGCTTCTGGGGTGTAGAGCATTATATGGCACGTGTTTACGGTGTATATGATGCTGTGTCAGGTTACGCCAATGGCAACACAGAAAATCCAACCTACCAGGAAGTAATTTGGAAGAACACAGGACATGCGGAAACTGTCCATGTACGTTACGATCCTGAGCGCGTTAATTTAGAAAAGCTATTAACACATTTCTTCCAAATTATTGACCCAACTTTATTAAATCAGCAAGGAAATGACCGTGGCACACAATATCGTACAGGTATTTACTATACAGATGAAGCAGATAAATCCATTATTGATCAGGTGGTAGCGAAAGAACAGGAACGTTATGATGAGCCAATCGTTACGGAAGTGGAACCACTTAAAAACTTTACAGTGGCGGAAGAATATCACCAAGATTATTTAGAAAAAAATCCAGATGGCTATTGCCATGTAGAATTTGATTCTTTGGAAAATCAAGAAATCCCTTCACTCATTGACCCAACACTATATCCAAAGCCAAGCGATGAGGACATTAAAAAAATGTTAACTAAAGAACAATACCGTGTAACACAAGGCAATGGAACGGAAATGGCTTATTCCAATGAATACTGGGACCTCTATGATCCAGGTATTTACGTTGATATAGTAACAGGTGAGCCCCTCTTTTCATCAGCGGACAAATACGATTCCATGTGCGGTTGGCCAAGCTTTACAAAACCAATTGACCCAGCAGTAGTGCTTGAATACGAAGACACTAGCTATAATATGATTAGAACCGAAGTGAGAAGCCGTAGTGGCGATAGTCACTTAGGACATGTGTTTAATGATGGACCTATCGATCGTGGCGGATTACGTTACTGTATCAATAGTGCTGCCATTAAGTTTATTCCACAAGCTGAAATGGAAGCAGCTGGATATGGTTACTTAGTGCATCTAACAAAATAAAAGCCAGTGCCAGGCACTCACACAATTCTCGCACAATTACCAACACATAAGCCGCATCAAACCGCTCAACGCGAAGATTGCGGCTTACATTGTGCCTGCATTTTCGCGATGTAGTCATTCTCCTTAATCCGTGGAAACTTATAGAGAACAGACGCTATTCTACCCTTTTACTTTCACGAAGACTTCCGAGGAATGTATAGTGGATGTGTACCGATGCAGGAGTCACATATTTGCATTCCAGAGCACTAATTTATAAAGAGGTGAAAGTCATGTATAAATTATTAGTTGTCGATGATGAAGCTATAATTATTAAAGGAATTCGTTCATTTGTTGATTTTGAGGAACTTTCCATCTCTGAAGTATACGAGGCGTCCAATGGAGAAACCGCTCTTGAAATCTTTCAAGAACAGAGCCCTGACCTTATTCTAGCAGACATTAATATGCCCAAAATGAATGGCCTTGACTTTGCCATAGCAGCTAAAGCAATTAAACCTGATGTTAAAATTGCTATTATTACTGGCTATGATTATTTTGATTATGCCGTAACGGCTTTAAAAGCGGGCATTGATGATTATGTATTAAAACCTGTTTCTAAAAAGGACATTCAGGAAACATTAAAAAATCTAATAGAAAAACTACAAGCTACACAAAATCAACATGAAATAACTCGCCTTGTGGAAGGTATTATTAATGATACGAAAATAAATAACGACACTAGTTATAAAGCTAAAATCCAAAAGGAGATTGATCGTAATATCGCCAATGTCGATTTCTCTTTAAACTATTTAGCAAAGCAATTGGCACTAAGTAATTCCTATTTAAGTAGCCTATTTAAGAGGCTTTATGGTAAAAACTTTCAAGATTATATGCTGTCAATCCGCTTAGACCGCGCAAAAATTTTTTTACTGAGCACGGATATGAAAGTATATGAAATTGCGGCAGCAGTTGGCTTTGACGATCCCAATTATTTCAGTGCTACATTTAAAAGGAAATTTGATATTTCTCCAAATCAGTTTAGAGAAAAGATGAGGGACTAATTGTGAAGCAATGGAATATGTTTAAAACATTACGCATGCAAATCGCCCTTCATTATTTAAAAGCTAGTGGCCTTATATTGTTATTAATGGGCGGTATTTTGTATTATAGCATTTCCTCTGTCGTGTTAAGTGAAGCAACATCTAGCACAAAAACAGCAGTTGAAAAGAGCGGTATGTATATTGACCTTTATATCGACCGTTTAAAAGCAATATCCGCTTTACTTGCTGAAGACCCTCAGCTAGTAACCTATTTTTCAAGTGCCGAACGCGACCTTACGACAAAACAAAATATACTTTCTATGATTCAAACAACGATGGCAACAGATCCATTCATTCAATCTGTCGTTATTGTTAGTAAAGACGGGCAAGTACTGTCCAATGAAAAGGGCTTAATTATGAGTATGTCGAGCAATATGATGAAAGAACAATGGTATGTGGCCGCTGTTAATAATGGTAGCAAACCCGTCCTGACATCTGCACGCATGCAGCAATTTTCAATGGATAAAGACAATTGGGTCATTTCAATTAGCCGTGAAATAAAAAATACAGAAGGACAAAATATCGGAGTATTACTTATTGATATCCAATATAAAGTAATTGAAGACTTTTTAGCTAACTTGGATTTAGGCAAAAATGGTTTTTCTTTTATTATCAATGACAATGGAGAAGTTGTTTATCATAGGGACACCGCATATTTTGAAAATCACTTAAAACAACAACAATTACAGCAAATTATCGCCAATCAAGCAGGCTATGATAAAGAAAAAAATACGTTAACGCACACCTATACGTTAAATAATGCCGACTGGACCTTTGTTGGGGTATCCTCACAAGACGGACTGCTCATGATTAAAAAGCAACTGCTCGAAATCTTTTTACTAGTCGGTACCATTCTTTTTATTATAGCTGCAGTTAGCATAGCTTTATTTGCCGGACGCATTACAACCCCGTTTCAACGTTTAGAAAAAGCGATGCAAAATATCGAAAACGGTTTAAAAGAAGTACCTATTGATGAAAAAGGATGTTATGAGGCGCAAAGTTTAGCAAACCATTTTAATAGTATGATTGGGCAAATTGAAAAATTAATGCAAGAAATTACGGAAAAAGAGAAACATTTAAGAGCAACCGAAATTAGTGCGCTCCACAGTCAAATTAATCCTCATTTTTTATACAATACATTAGATACGATTGTTTGGATGGCGGAGTTTAACGATAGTGATAAAGTAATTGAAATGACAAAAGCACTTGCCCAATTTTTCCGCTTGTCACTTAGTGGCGGAAACGAACTGACTACTGTAGAAAATGAATTAGACCATGTGCGTCAATACTTGTTTATCCAAAAAGAACGTTACGGAGATAAGTTGAATTATACGATTGTCGGTGATCAAACAATCCGAAACGTCCAAATGCCAAAGATTCTTTTACAACCAATTGTTGAAAATGCTTTATATCACGGCATTCGAGGCACTTCTCATATCGGTCATATTGACATTCGCGCAATTCCTAGTGGAGATGATGTGGAGTTTATCGTCCAAGACAACGGACCTGGCTTTGACGTTACACAATTAACAAAAGAGCCTAACGAAAAGCGAACAAAACTCGGTGGCGTTGGCATTAACAATGTCGATCAGCGCATTAAACTGTACTACGGAGCTCACTATGGCATTACAATCAATTCAAGTATAGGGATAGGTACGACGGTTTCAATAAAAATTCCTCAGAAAATGGATTTAAGAAAGGACTAAGGTGTACACCTTAGTCCTTTCAACTCAATGTATTGAATAGTTGTCAAATACAAACTAGTGCCATGCAGTCCGCTCGCTTACAGGTTGTCGTGAGGCTGTCTTCTCTTGTGCTTCAGAAACGTTATTCGCTTGTGCTGAAGCGCCGTCAAAATCGAAATCAGATCCAAACTCCCCTTGATAAAGCTTCTTGCCACCTTGATATGGTTTTTTCGCACTTTGCTTGTCCGTGACTTTTGCATTGTTACGATTTTTGTTCATATTTGACATAGCCATCCCCCATTGATTTTATTGAAAAGCGAAGTAGCTTAGCTGATCATCGTCTTTTCATTTTAAAGTTTGGCCAAGCTGGGGATTTTTTATTTATCAAAGTATTTATTTAAGCTGAAAGTTTGGTCTACTGCTTAAAAATGTTTTAGTTAAAACATGTTAGCTAAATAGGTTTGAATCGATTTAGGTAACATTTGAAAAAATAGTCCCTCATATTTAATATCGAGCAGACCCGCAATAAAAATAATGATAACGATGAATGCTAAAAAGGGTTTCTTATTTTTAGAAATCCAATTCAATAGGCTCCCCTCCTTAGATAAATTACGTTTAGCCCAAATTAAGTATATAGTGATTCAGGAAAAAAATATATTATTGCTTTTTTATAAGCTAAGCATACACTGTCACCCATATATGACATGTTACATAGATTAAAATAACACTGTATTATAAGAATGCAATTTCCTTATTGTCATTGGGGATTGCGTTCTAAGAAAGGAATGGCTATGGTAAATTTTAATTTTTTTCAGGGCGTCGTTACGCAAATAAATGATTTTGCAACCGGGCAAAATGGGCAAAGTGAAGGTTGTTATACGTTAATGACGGTAGAAGACGGTGCTGGTGGTATCGTTAATTTTGTGATTTCACCCACTACTTACTTTGTCAATCAAGAAGTTGTGAGACGTGGTGATCGCATTGTCGGATATTATGATGGCAATGCGCCTGCGCCTTTGATTTATCCCCCACAATACCAGGCACTGATCGTTGCAAAAGAAAACAGCTATCAAAATGTTAAAGTAGATTATTTTAACGCTCAATTGTTGAGTAGTGATGGGCAGTTACAATTAAATCTTGCTCCTTACACACCTATTTTGCTGAGAAATGGGCAGCCTTTTACAAAAAGTCCTGCAAATCGCACCCTTATTGTTGTGTATGGACCGACGACAAGAAGCATTCCAGCCCAAACTACGCCCCACGAAGTAATTGTTTGGTGTTAGGCACGGCAAAGTGAATATAGTATCTGATTTCCTATAGCGTAAAAATCCACTGCGCTTTCCGCGGGCATATCGTAAGCTGCAGCCCTCGCTTGCGCGCGGCTTGTTGCATTTTACACTGCGTGCGTTCCTGCAGCAAACTTCTAGAATTTTCAGAATTGTTTGGGTGCCTGGCACTTAGAAAATCTTAAAAAATCCACTGCGCTACATAGGAGCACAGTGGATTTTTAACTTGTTTATACAGTCTGAAGTTTATATTTTTTCACTTCAGGAGGAATTGGACATACATAGTCCTCACCATTGCGTTGTTCAATTAATTCTTGTTTCGCTTTTTCAATGACTTCAGGATTTTGTAGCGCTTCAATAGCAGTTGCCGCCATTACTTTACCAGCATGCAGCATACCTTTATGGGCAATTGAAGTTTTACCCGTTGAAACGATTTGCCAAGTGTGCAGAGGCGTTCCTACCGGTTCACACGCTACCATACATTGTACAGTAGGGACAACCCAGCTCACATCGCCAACATCACTTGTACCTGGCAATATTCCGTTAGATGGGATAAATGGGTCGATGACATGTGCTAAATCTTGCCCTGCAAGTTCTTTATTCGCCTTAATATCTTCATTTTTATCGGCTTCAGATAATGTTGCACGAATATCTTTCGCAAATTGTTGTTCTTTTTCATCATATTGCGGAACACCTAAGGCAACAAAGTTATCATACATGACTTTTTCTAATGTATTATTCGGCAATATATCAGAAGCTGCTGATGCAAAATCAATTTCTACCTCTGTGCCAGTCATAAGGGCAGCCCCTCTTGCGACATCACAAATGCGTTGATAAATATCTTCAGCTTGCGATACACGTGGTGCACGAATAAAATACAAGACATCTGCCTTTTCTTGTACAACATTCGGTGATACGCCACCCGTATTCGTGACAGCGTAATGAACTCTTGCTTCAGGAATTATATGTTCTCGTAAATAGTTAACGCCTACATTCATTAATTCAACTGCATCAAGCGCACTTCTGCCAAGATGAGGCGTGCTAGCAGCATGAGAGCTTTTCCCTTTAAATCGATACGAAACTTCATAGCACGCTAGAGATGCCATAGACCATACAGCATTTCGGGACCATGGATGCCAGCATACCGCAAAGTCTACATCATCAAATAATCCCGCTCGCACCATAAAGGTTTTACCACTACCGATTTCCTCACCAGGACACCCATAGTAACGAACCGTCCCTTCAAGATTGTTTTCTTTTAAATAAGAACGAATAGCGATGGCAGCAGCTAATGCACCTGTCCCAAGTAAATTATGTCCACAGCCGTGTCCGTTGCCGTTTGTTACTTCTGGGTTATATTGAATGTCGCCACCCACTTGACTTAAACCAGTTAAAGCATCAAATTCGCCTAAAACTGCAATTACGGGCTTCCCTGTTCCAAAACTACCAATAAAGGCAGTATCGATGTCTGCGACACCTTTCTCTACCGTAAAGCCTTCTTCTTCTAACGTTTTACATAATAATTCTGCAGATCGAAACTCTTCAAAGCCTGTTTCGGCATAACCCCAAATTTGATCACTTACAGAAATTAATTTTTGTCGTTTTTCTTCAATAATTTTTGATAAAGCATGACGATAATCCATTTCATTCACCCCATTAGTATATTTTTATAGAAAGGAATTCTACAAACGCCTCAAATTTCCTCGTTCGCCATCTCACCTACGTAAAATGGCGAATATAGAAAAGAATGAACGTCCCATACCGAGCTATCTTTGTTATTAAAACGGCCCATAATTAATTGCCTGGGCAATAATTAAAAAGATCACAACAATGACAATCTGAATCGCAACATATGGTAATACCCATTTAGCCCATTTTGAATAAGGAATGCCCATCATACCTAGAGCTGCTAATAATAAGCCACCAGTTGGAATGATTAAAGTAGAGACACCGCCGCCCATTACAGTAGCAAACGCAGCTGTTTGTCTTGTTACGCCAACTAAATCTGCTAAAGGTGCCATAATAGGCATTACTAAAGATGCATGTCCACTTCCAGATGGCACTAAGAAATGGATAAAGAAATTGACTACTGCCATCCCTACTGCGGTTACACTTGGAGGTAGGCCATTCAGTAAATTAGAAGTAGCATGTAAAATCGTATCTAATAAGTTGCCTGAAGTAAGCACGACAAGAATCGTATTGGCAATACCAATGATCATCGCACCTGGAATCATTTCAGAACAGCCTTTTAAAAATGCATCCGTCATCTCATTACCAGAAAGTCTTCCGATAAGCCCCATAATAATAGCGCCTAATAGGAAAATCCCTACAATTTCACTAATATACCAACCAAGACTAATAACGCCATAAATCAACGCTATAAAGCATCCCAAAAAGACTAATAGGGAAATTGCATGTCTTTTACTTAACTTATATCCTTCATCAAACGTAATTCTTTCATTTGGGTTAAACTTGCCGTATTCAGCTAGTTCAGGATTTTTTTCGATTTTATTGACATGGCGTATAATGTAACCCACCGATAAAATATAAAATATAACGTAAAGAGCAATTCGTAAGCCAATACCCGAGTACATAGGAAGTTCAGCAACTGTTTGCGCAACACCAATTGTAAATGGATTCGTAATACCTGCAGTAAACCCAGCACCTAACATGCCGAGGAATACAATTGCCACACCCGTTAACGCATCAAAGCCTAATGCAATCGTCATTGGCGCAACGATTGTAATATAAACTAATGAGTCTTCAGCGGCTCCGATAAGTGTACCAAGTAATGAGAACAGCAGTACCATCACTGGAATAATTAGTTTTTTTCTTGTACCGAATTTTTGAGCAGTAAATCGAATTAACGCATCAATCGACCCTGTTGCTTGCATAATTCCAAGAGCACCACCAATTAGTAAAACGAATAAAATAATTGGTGCACCTTTGACCATCCCTTGGTGAAAGGCATTAAACATATCGAGCAACCCTACAGGTGTATTTGAAATATATTCAAATTTCGTAGGGTCAATCATTGTTCTACCATTTTCCTCATATCTAGCATATTGACCAGCAGGTATGATATACGTTAATACAGTAAGAACGGAAATGATTAAAAACATTAACACATATGCATTTAACCCGCCCTTTTTCTTCTTTTTCTTTTCAGTGCCTTCTTCTATCTTCATTGGTTTGGCAGTACTCAAACATAACACCCCTTTGTGATTAGTATAATAAAGCGATCTATCCTTCTTATGAATTAACTCTTAAAACGAGTGAGTTTGACCATCCTTTCAGCTAAAAAATAAATTTAGAAAAATTTTGAAAATACCCAATATTGCTAACGCTTTCATGTGTTTTATTTTATAATGCATTACAGGTTATTAATATTCTAATAGTGAATATTCTATATTACTATTTTAAATATTTAGCGTTATAATTATATTTCAAAAATTAAATCAGCAATTTATAATCGTTTTACTTACTATGTAGCTTTAGAAATTAACAGGAAAGGTTGTTATTTAATTGGAAATTAGACACCTTCAGACATTCCAGATCGTAGCAGAAGAAAAAAGACTAATACAAGCAGCGATGCGTCTTAATTATTCACAACCGACTGTTACAAAGCATCTACAGCATTTAGAGGATGAGATTGGCCTACCCCTTTTCGAAAAAGTAGACAATAAAAGAAAGCTAACGAAAGCTGGGGAAATTCTTTATGAACATGCAAAAAATATTTTAAATGAGATGTTTACGATACAAAGAAAAATCGAAGAATTTCAAGGAGAAAAGCAAGTTATTCGTATATGTGCATTGGATGAACATTGCGACCGTTTTTTTCTACCACATATAGTAAATTTTCAAAAAAAGAATCCAGATATATTAATAGAAGTTTATGCTGTAGATAGTAGTGATGAAGCTTTAAAAAAGGTAGTCCAAAATGAGATGGACTTTGCTATTGTCAATGGCAGAACGTTAAATGCTGATATTTCCAACCAATGCATTGATTATGAAAGCTTAGTGTTATTTTCTTCAAGTAAAGTAGCACACGACACTGCAAAAACAGCAAACTATATAGCAAAATATCCGGTATTGGTCGACCTAAGAGCGCCATTTATTAAATTTGAAATATTAAACAAAGGCATTCATTTCCCAAATACAATACATTGTAATAGTGATGAAAGCATAAAAAATGCCGTCCTCAACCATCCGTATCTCGGCGTCATTGGGACAAGCAGAATAAAAAAGGAAATTGAAGAAGGAACAGCGACTATTTTAGAAACATATACTTCCAATATTCCCGTTAAACTCATTGCCTTAACTAAAAACCTTAGTAATCCGATTTTACAAGATTTTTATAACTCCATGAGTAAAATGTATCGTCCGCTTATGAATAACTAGTCCATTTTTAGATGACCCTACATACTAGCTGGGTCATCTATTATATTAAGCAATCGTTAAAAAATACTCTAAAACAAATAAGCGAAACTTTTTAGCCATTGGCGTAAAATAACGTTTTTCCGACCATGCTAGTCCAATTGTTCGTTGACAAGATGGTTCATCAATTCGCAATTTATGAGGTGACTCCTCTGTCTTTGAAGCCCACGATAAAGCAGAAACGAAAGCCACACCTAATCCTTGTCGCACTAAGTCAGAAATAACGGAAGGTTCATCCCCCTCAAAGGCTATATTTTGAACAAACCCCGCCTCACGACAAAACTGATCTGTTAAGTTTCGGAAGCCAAATCCGGTATTCATACTAATAAACGCTTCATCCTTTACCTCTGCCAGCCGAATACTGTCCTTGCCTGCCAAGCGATGATTCGGTGGAACAATTAAATATATTTCTTCTGTAATGAGCGGCTCCCATCTAATACCCTCGCCCTCAATAGGAACAGAAGATATACAATAATCCAACTCCCCTTCCATCAACAATTTTTTCATAGAAGATACTGACTTTAGAAACTGTTGAAATCGCGCATCTGGATATTTCATTAAAAATGATCCTAATAAAGCAGGTAACACTCTTGGAATTGTTACTGCCAATGTAATACTCTTTTGATCCTGTTCAGTAAATTGTGTAAGCTCTCTTTGCCCCTCATTTAATTCCGCAAACGCTCTTTCCACTCTGTTTAAAAAAATTCTGCCAGCTTCATTTAAGCTAATTTTCCGATGTTCTCGATCAAATAATGCTACGCCCAAATCTTCCTCTAAACGGGAAATCGTTTTACTTAATGATGGCTGCGCGATTTGAAGTTGTTGTGCTGCCTTTGTCATATGTTCAAGTCGAGCAACCGTTTGAAAATACTTTAACTGTAAAAGTTCCATTTTGACCTCCCGTTATATAGCTTTAAATCTATTATGTAATAACGATTTATGTATTATACAACATTAATACAATAGATTATTATGAAATAATCTTTTAAAAATAGGAAGGTAGGATTATTTCATGAAAGGATTTCACTTAATATTGCAAGACTTAGTAGCCATATGGAAACATAAACATGGGCGAACGGCTTTTATTTTTCTTATGCTTGTTCCTTTAATTTACGTTGGCTTCTTTTTAGCCGGCTACTGGGATCCATATGGACAATTAGACAAGCTACCCGTAGCTGTCGTTAACCTTGACGAAGGGGCGATCATCGATAACGAACCATTACATGTCGGGGATGATTTTATTGACGAACTGAAGGATGGCAAAGAATTAAACTTCCATTTTGTCTCTGCTAAAACCGCAGAAAAAGGGTTGTCAGCAGGCGACTATTATATGGTCATTACCATTCCAAAGAATTTTTCTCAAAACGTCACTACTTTAATGGAAGAAACCCCAAAAACAGCTAAACTTTCGTATGAAATCAATCCAGGAAAAAACTTTGTCGCTTCACAAATTACGACAACAGCCGTGGAAAAAATGAAAACAAAAATTAACGCTAGCATCACGCAGTTTTACTCTGAATCTGTCCTGACTAAATTCCAGGATGCTTCGACTGGTTTTGCAACAGCAGGAACTGGGGCTGTAAAGCTTTCTAAAGGAGCAAGTGACATACAAAGTGGCAGCGATAAATTAGCAGCTGGCATGCAAAGTGTAGATGAAGGTGCTCAAAAGCTGAAAACAGGAAGTTCCAACCTATCAGCAGGGCAAGAAAGTCTATCTAATGGCGCACAAGGACTTATTACTGGTTCTGACTCCCTTTCTAGCGGACTACAGCAACTAACTGGCGCACAACACTCCCTTCAATTAGGCATGGAGCAAATGGGTCAAAGTATGACAGACTGGTCTACTAAAAATAAAGCGCTAGTCCAAGGACAACAACAAGCGGCTACTACAGCAAATAATTTAAGCGAGCAATTAACCCAATATATAAATGCTCATCCAGAAGTAAAGCAAGATCCAGCATTGCAACAAATTATTGCCTTAGCAGAGACAATATCTGCAACAGAAACTACTTTAACAACAGAACAACAACAAATGGCAACTGCTGCTAATAGCTTGGCTACAGGTCAAGCTGCACTGCAATCTAATATGCAAACGTTTGGCTCAAAGATGACTGAAGCTACTGCTGGAGCTCAACATTTACAACAGGGAGCAGCTGCATTTGCCAGTGGTTTTGCCAAATGGTCGACTGGCTTTACGACTCTTAATACAGGCATCACTGCCCTATCTAGTGGCATTAATGAAGTATCAGGTGGCTTCCCAAAACTGCAACAGGGGCTTTCTTCATTAGTTGTCGGCTCAAATGAGCTAGCGGCAAAGCTCAATAGTGCGGCAACACAAACGTCTACTCTTCAATCCGATGATGCAACGACATCAATGTTTGCTCAACCAATTGAATTAGTAGAATCCGATTTATCTGACGTTCCGAACTATGGTGTCGGAATCGCACCTTATTTCTTGTCACTTGCTTTATTTGTAGGCGGCATTATGGCATCTAATATTCTGCCACTCGGCCGCAGAGAACTGCTAAAAGTGACTGGCACCGTTCACTTTATTAATAAATTAGGATTAGTCTACGTAGTTGGTTTAATTCAATCGGTTATTGTAGACGTTGTTATACTGTTAGGATTTAAATTAGAAGTAGCAAGTGTACCGCTCTTTTTCCTTTCAAGTATCGTCATCTCATTTACTTTCATGACCCTTATTCTAATGCTTATTATTCTTTTAGGAAATGTCGGTAAATTTTTAGCCGTTACATTATTAGTATTACAATTAGCAACGTGTGGTGGCACATTCCCTGGCGTGCTTGGCAACCCTGTACTAGCTAAAATTGGTGAAGTTTTACCAATGGCACACTCACTACAAAGTTTCCAAGAAGTCATTACCCTTGGTGGCTGGTCAAACTTAGTGACACAAGGCACAATTTTACTCATATATCTTTTACTCGCCGTTGTCATCGGCTGGATTTCAAGTCACCTTCAGCATAAAGAACGACCTGCTATAGAAATAGCAAAATAAAACACTAATTAGACGGAGGTAGCTAAGGCGGTGACTCCTGCTCAGAACGCACACAGCGTAAGACGAGGGCATTCCGCGCGTTAGCGAGGGTTGCCGCTTACTGTGCTGAGCGGAAAGCACCACCGTAGCGGACATCTATGGCATAGTAAAAAGTGTTAAATTGATGATATCTTTCTGCTATGCAAACAGATTGATTCATTAGCTTTTGCCTCTTTTGCAATAGATAAAAAAATAAGAGAGAGTACTAGTTGATGGTAGCGGAGGTGGTGACTCCTGCGGGAACAGCACAGAACGTAAGACGCAACAGGCGGCGCGACAGCGACGGTTGCGGCTTACTGTGCTGAGCGGAAAGCACCGCCGTAGCGGACATCTATGGCATAGTAAAAAGTGTTAAATTGATGATATCTTTCTGCTATGCAAACAGATTGATTCATTAGCTTTTGCCTCTTTTGCAATAGATAAAAAAATAAGAGAGAGTACTAGTTGATGGTAGCGGAGGTGGTGACTCCTGCGGGAACAGCACAGAACGTAAGACGCAACAGGCGGCGCGACAGCGACGGTTGCGGCTTACGGTGTGCCCGCGGAAAGCACCACCGTAGCGGACATCAACGGTAAAGAAAAAGTGTTAGATTGATTGCAGTCAATCTAACACTTTTTCTCTTTTATCTCCCCTCCCACTTCCCAACAATACGCTATGTTTTTATTCCTTTAAAAAGGGAATGTACAAAATAATAGTCTATGGAGGAGGATTCACATGGAAAATAAAAAAACTGAACAATTACAGCAATTTACCATTGATAACCAAGGAAAACATGCCTTAACAACGAATCAAGGCTTAAAAATGGCAGAAGATGAATTTTCCTTAAAAGCAGGGTTAAGAGGCCCTACCCTTATGGAGGACTTTCATTTCCGTGAGAAAATGACTCACTTTGACCACGAGCGCATTCCTGAACGCATTGTGCATGCACGTGGTGTTGGTGCACATGGTGTATTTCAAGTTTATGAATCGTTAGAAGCGTATACGAAAGCAGATTTCCTTACAAACCCGTCCAAAATAACACCTGTATTTGTTCGCTTCTCGACCGTACAAGGTTCCAGAGGATCGAATGACACAGTTAGGGACGTACGAGGATTTTCCACTAAATTTTATACAGATGAAGGCAATTATGATTTAGTCGGCAATAATATGCCTATTTTCTTTATTCAAGATGCCATTAAATTCCCTGATTTTGTCCATGCAGTCAAACCAGAACCACACAATGAAATTCCACAAGGTGCAAGTGCTCATGACACATTTTGGGATTTTATTGGACAGAATCCCGAAACGGCCCATATGGTTATGTGGCATATGAGTGATCGTGCCATTCCACGTAGCTTACGAATGATGGAAGGCTTCGGTGTTCATACTTTCCGTCTTATTAATGCGAAAGGACAAGCCCATTTTGTGAAATTCCATTGGAAGCCTACTTTAGGTGTACATTCACTCGTTTGGGACGAAGCCCAAAAAATCGCAGGGAAAAACCCAGATTTCCATCGTCAAGATTTATATGAAGCAATTGAAAAAGGCGATTATCCTGAATGGGAATTAGGTTTACAGTTAATTCCTGAAGAAGATGAGCATGCATTTGATTTTGATATTTTAGACCCTACTAAACTATGGCCTGAGGAAGAGATTCCTGTCAAAATCGTTGGTAAAATGACATTGAACCGCAATGTCGATAACTTCTTTTCTGAGACAGAACAGGTTGCTTTTCACCCAGGGCATGTTGTACCTGGAATCGACTTTTCAAATGACCCGCTTTTACAAGGACGATTATTTTCTTATACAGACACACAATTATCCCGATTAGGAGGACCTAACTTCCACCAGATTCCAATTAATCAACCTGTCTGTCCTTATCAAAACAATCAGCGTGACGGAATGCACCAAATGGCAATATTCCAAGGGCAAACAAGCTATCATCGCAACGGCTTAAATGACAATCAACCAGCGCCTGTTCCTGCTGAAGAAGGTGGCTATGAGCATTATCAGGAAAAAATCGATGGTCGTAAGATTCGTGGTCGTAGCGAAAGCTTCCTAGATTTTTATTCGCAAGCTAAGCTATTTTATAATAGTATGGCTCCTTTTGAGAAACACCATATTAAAAAAGCCTTTAGTTTTGAACTAGGTAAATGTAAATCAAATGTAGTGAAATCGAATGCCATCGACCTGATCAATCATATCGATCATGAATTGGCGCAGGAAGTAGCGGGCAATATTGGCGTGGAATTGCCTAAGCAAAATGTTGAAGTACATTCCAATAAAAAATCACCTGCACTCAGCCTGGCTAATACAATCTTTAAACCCGACACAAAAAACGTCGCCATCGTATTAAATGGCAAACCTGATTTACCACTTCTAACGGAATGGATTCAGGCTTTAGCAAAAAATCGACTAAATTATAGTATCGTCGATAAAAAGGTTAGTCGATTCAATGACTCCCTTAAAGTAACCGATACGTATGATACAACAGATGCCAGTCTTTTTGATGCTATATTAGTCATTAGTAGTGAATCTCTTATTCAGACACCTGTGCTTGAATTTATGGAAATAACCTATAAACATTGTAAGCCTATAGCCTTTGACATTAGTGATGCACACGCATTGGATTCAAGTAGAATAAACCCTGATGGATCAGGCGTCTATAATTTAAAAACCGATACGATCGATTCATTTATTCAAGGAATAGCTGATGGTCGATTCTGGGATCGATAACAACTAACAAAGAAAAATATCTGTATATCCCCTTTAAATAAACAATGTAAAACGTACAGCGTTTATTTAAAGGGGATTTTTGTGCAGAAATAGACTTGCTGCTAACTAAATTTTATAAAATAAAATGAACGAACATTTTAGTTGGTGCATCTAATCATTAAAGGAGGCATGGAGATGGACGAAATCGAGCTTGCTAAACAAGCCATTATGGGAAATGAAGCGGCACAATTAAGACTTTTAGAACTATATAGAGATTCGATGTATCGCGTTGCCTATAGCTATATGCAAAATGAGCATGATGCCAATGATGCACTACAAGAAATGACCTATCAATGCCTAAAAAATATTCATAAAGTGCAAACACCTCAGTATTTTAAAACGTGGCTTGTACGCATTGTAATCAATACATGTTTAATGATGAAACGACAGCAAAAACGCATTGTCGTAACAGATAATCTAGAGGAACAGCCTCAGCAGATGGCAGAACTATTTGAACTAAATGATGTGATTACAAAGCTTCCCGTTGAGCAACAGGAACTTATCCATTTGAAGTACTTTAAAGATTTAAAAAACAGCGACATTGCCACATTACAAAAAATACCTGAAGGCACGGTCAAATCAAGATTACATAAAACATTAAAGAAGCTTCGTCACTTATTAGGAGAGGGGGGAATTTCATGAGTCAGATGAATGATGAACAACAACAAAGATATTTAGCATTACTTGAAGCAGTGCCTATCGAAACATTGCAATCATCTAAACAATCCATTGCATATAAGCAATTAAAAAGAAGGGCTCGTCAGAAAAGACTGCTACAAATTACAATGACTGCTGCTATTATAATGATTGCCCTTATTAGCTCCATCAGAATCTCACCTGCTTTTGCCTATACAATGGCACAAATTCCGATATTAAAACCACTTGTCGAAATGATTACCTATGATAAAGGGATTCAAGATATTATGGACAATGAATATTATGAGCCTATAAACGTGAGCCAGACGATTAATGGAAAAACAATGACGATTACAAGTGTTGTAGCAGACGAGTCCGGCATGATTATTTCCTATAAACTTCAATCAGACGAAGACTTGGCAAACTTCACCGGTATAAGTACAGAAATTAAACAGCAAGGTAAAAAAATCGAAGCTTCTTATGGTAGTAGCTGGCCAGCCCAGCCGGAAGGTACGTTTGAAGTAGAAAATACGATTGAAGTGGCCGCAAGCCAAGGTATGGATTACTCATCACCAGATTTTGAAATAGTCCTATCACTAAGAGATCGACCAGAAACAGTCTTTCACATGTCTTTTACATTAAAAAATGATATTAAAGCATCGAAAAAGTTCCCTATTAATAAGCATGTAACGGTTGATGGGCAAAACTTTACGATTCATGAGCTAATTATTTCTCCGCTTAGAACAGAATTGAAAATGTCGATAGATTCATCGAATTCTAAAAAAATATTAAGCTTTGAGGACATTCGCATTTATGATGAACATCAAGAGGAATGGGGCAAAATTCGAAACGGCTATTCTGGATTTGGGAATTATGAAGATACCCAATTTAGTATCCTGCTTGAGAGCAATTATTTCCGTATTCCTGAAAGTATTACGATTGAATTCCGAGAAATCGAGGCAATCGATAAAGCTGACCAATTCATCGAAATTGATTTCGAAAAGAAAAAGATAATTACTCAGCCCCCAACTATTAATATTGAGCTTGATATAAAAGATAACTTTGAAATCGAATATAAAGTATTCACCTACAAAAAAAATGAATTTAAAAGTGTGTTTAATCATTTTATCGACGCTAATGGTGAAACTTATCATTCAAATAGCGAGTGGATATCCGAGGATGAAAACTATATGTTAATTGGACAGCGATTCGATATGGAGGATGCCGAAAACTTCCCTGTTAATCCTGTAAAGCTTAAGATTGCGCGCTATGAGCAATATTTAAACGGCATTGGGCGAATCCAAGTAAAACTTCAATAGTAGTGCGCGAGAAAAGGGTTGGGACATAACCTTAAAATCTTAAATAGCGATATATTGGTTTTGCTAAATTTATACGAAGAAAAATCTTGTCTATTCTTTCTTTTGCATTAAATCATCAAGCAATAGGCAAACGAGTTATTGGTAGCGAAGGTTGCGGCTTACTGTGCTTAGCGCAAAGCACCGCCGTAGCGGAAAACAACGGTAATACCCAAAAGTGTTAGATTGATTACAGTCAATCTAACACTTTTTTCTCTTTGCCCATGTCCCATTGTTTGCTTTCAAAATACTACTACTAAATCGGGTTGCTAGTAAGACGCTTGCAATCTTATTTTCAATCTGATTATAATACTTGTATACAAGTATACTAAAACGATAAAAAGGGTGAAATTATGAGTGATTCTAAGGATTATTTATATCCGCAAAAATGGCTTTCTAAGGCTTCGACAGGAGACCGCGTTGCTTACGAGCTTAGAATGCGTATTCTTTCCGGCTTGATTGAAAGCGGTACCATTCTTTCAGAAAACAAATTAGCAGCCGATTTTGAAGTAAGTCGTTCACCTATTCGTGAAGCCCTGAAAATACTAGCATCCGAAAACATCATTCGTCTGGAAAGAATGGGTGCTGTTGTCATCGGTTTACCAGAAAAAGAAATTGAAGAAATTTATGATGTTCGTTTACTCATTGAAACATTTGTTTTTGAACGTCTTATGAAAATGGACACAACTACTTTAGCGATGGAACTTAGCAAAATATTAGAAATGATGAAAATCGCGGTTAAATATAATGATGCAGATGAATTTTCTTATCAGGATGTTATTTTTCACGAGACTATAATTCAATCTATTGGGCATTCCTATATCACAATGATTTGGACGAATTTAAAGCCTGTAATGGAAGGCTTTATTTTGTTATCAATGCGTATGCGCTTCAAAGAAAAGTACGAAGATTTCACGCGCATTATAAAAAATCACGAACTGTATATTGAGGCCATTCGAGTCAAAGATCGAGAGCTTATGATTCAATCTTTACACGAGAATTTCCGTGATGTTCAAGGAAAGGTTGATGACTTATGGCGGTCACAACAATTACTATCTAAGGGAGTTGAACTAGAACATGACTAGCTATATGTTAGGTGTTGATATAGGTACTACGACCACAAAAGCCGTATTATTCGATGAACACGGAAAAGTTATTCAACAGCATAGTATCGGGTATCCACTATATACACCTGATATTTCAACGGCTGAGCAAAATCCTGATGAGATTTTTCAAGCAGTAATTCAAGTGATCACGAACATTATGAAACACCACTCAGATAAGCCCCTATTATTTGTGTCATTTAGTAGTGCGATGCATAGTATTATCGCTGTTGATGAAAACGATATCCCGTTAACACCCGTCATCACTTGGGCAGATAATCGCAGTGAAGCATGGGCACTTAAAATTAAAGATGAATGGAATGGACTCGAGGTATATAAACGAACAGGTACACCTATTCATCCAATGTCCCCTTTAAGCAAAATTACTTGGCTTGTAAATGACCACCCTGAAATCGCTCGTAAAACAAAAAAGTATATTGGCATTAAAGAATATATTTTTAAAAAGTTTTTCAACCAATATGTTGTGGACCATTCCCTAGCCTCCGCGATGGGCATGATGAATCTTCAAACATTAGATTGGGATGAAGAAGCATTAAAAATTGCAGGTATTACAAGAGCTCAATTATCGACACTTGTTCCAACAACAACATTATTTAAGAACTGTCATGTTGATTTAGCCAAACAAATGGGCATTGACCCGCAAACACCTTTTGTCATAGGTGCCAGTGATGGCGTACTTTCAAATTTAGGTGTTAATGCCATTCGAAAAGGTGAAATTGCCGTCACAATTGGAACAAGCGGTGCTATCCGTACTATTATCGATAAACCTAAAACAGATGTAAAAGGTAGAATTTTTTGTTATGCCTTAACAGAAAACCATTGGGTTATTGGTGGCCCTGTAAATAATGGCGGTATGGTTCTACGTTGGATTCGTGATGAATTTGCCTCGTCCGAAGTTGAAACAGCTAAAAGACTTGGTGTTGATTCCTATGAAGTGTTAACAAAAATTGCTGAACGTGTAAGACCTGGCGCAGATGGATTACTATTTCATCCCTATTTATCAGGAGAACGTGCGCCTTTATGGAATCCTAATGCACGCGGTTCATTTTTTGGTTTAACACTATCACATAAAAAAGAACATATGATACGAGCTGCTCTTGAAGGGGTTATCTATAACTTATATACGGTGTATTTAGCATTACTTGAATATATGGAAAGCCCTGTCACACGCATTCAAGCAACAGGTGGATTTTCTCGCTCTGTCATTTGGAGACAAATGATGGCCGATATTTTTGAATCCGAAGTCACAGTACCTGAAAGCTATGAAAGCTCATGTCTTGGCGCTTGTATTTTAGGTTTATATGCTCTCGGAAAGATTAATTCCTTTGAGATTGCTGCAGATATGGTTGGTGACACCTATACACATACACCTATGGAAGAAGCAGCAAAAGAATATAGACAACTACTCCCTATTTTCATTCGTTTATCTAGACTCTTAACAGACGAGTATACATCTATATCTAATTATCAAAGAAGCTTATTAAGCTCGAATTAAAAGGAGGAGAATATATGCCATTAGTTATCGTAAGTATTGGGATTATTGCTCTGTTAATTTTAATAATGGGGTTTAAATTAAATACATTTATCTCATTAATTATCGTGTCATTTGGAGTAGCCTTGGCTCTAGGGATGCCTTTAGATAGCATTGTCAAAACAATTGAAGCAGGTTTAGGCGGTACGTTAGGCCACTTAGCCTTAATATTTGGTCTAGGTGCCATGCTAGGCAAGTTAATCGCTGATTCTGGTGGTGCACAACGCATTGCCATGACGCTTGTTAACAAATTTGGGGAAAAGCATATTCAATGGGCCGTTGTAGTAGCTTCCTTTATTATCGGTGTCGCCCTGTTCTTTGAAGTAGGCCTCGTGCTTTTAATTCCGATTGTCTTTGCGATTTCAAGACAATTAAAGATCTCGATTTTATATCTAGGTATTCCGATGGCAGCCGCTTTATCTGTCACACACGGATTTTTGCCTCCACATCCAGGACCAACTGTTATCGCTGGAGAATTTGGGGCAAACATCGGTGAAGTATTGCTTTATGGTTTTATTATTGCCATTCCAACTGTTATTTTAGCAGGACCTGTTCTTACTAAAGTAACGAAAAAATTAGTACCTGAATCATTCAACAAAACTGGGAATATCGCCTCTCTAGGTGAACAAAAAACATTTAAACTAGAAGATACACCAAGCTTTGCTATCAGTGTATTCACTGCATTATTGCCTGTTATTTTAATGTCTATTGCGACGATTATTACACTGCTTCAAAAAACAATGGGCTTTGAAGATAACAGCATGTTAGCAGTTATCCGTTTTATCGGAGAAGCAGGAACATCGATGTTGATTTCCTTATTAGTTGCCGTTTACACAATGGGAATAGCGAGAAATATCCCGATTAAACAGGTAATGGAATCTTGTACAGTAGCGATTACGCATATAGGTATGATGCTGTTAATTATCGGTGGGGGTGGCGCCTTTAAACAAGTTTTAATTGATGGCGGAGTTGGTGATTATGTAGCCAATTTATTCCATAGTACATCGTTATCACCGATTTTATTAGCATGGATTATTGCGGCTATTTTACGTATTTCATTAGGCTCTGCAACAGTTGCCGCCTTAACAACAGCAGGTCTCGTCATCCCACTATTAGGTCAAAACGATGTCAATCCAGCTTTAATGGTACTTGCAACTGGCGCAGGAAGTTTAATTGCTTCCCATGTCAATGATGCAGGATTCTGGATGTTTAAAGAATATTTTGGGTTAAGCATGAAAGAAACTTTTGCGACATGGACATTGCTAGAAACAGTAGTCTCTGTTGCAGGTTTAGTATTTATTTTATTACTTAATATATTCGTGTAGAAATGTGAAAAAGGAGCGAACACAATGTTGAATACCATAGGCGTTATTGGTTTAGGTGTGATGGGCAGTAACATTGCTTTAAACATGGCCAATAAAGGCGAGCAAGTAGCAGTCTATAATTATACACCGGATTTAACCGACAAGCTTTTACAAAAAGAAGAAGCGCAAAAATTAAATCCCTATTATCAAATAGAAGAATTTATCCAGTCTTTAGAAAAACCAAGAAAAATTTTCTTGATGGTGACAGCCGGAAATGCGATAGATTCCGTTATTCAATCTTTAATACCTTTACTTGAGAAAGGCGATATTATTATGGATGGCGGTAATTCCCACTATAAAGATACAGAGCGGAGATATGATGAACTGAAGGCTTTTGGCATTGGCTATTTAGGAATTGGCATTTCAGGCGGTGAAGTAGGTGCTTTAACAGGACCCTCTATCATGCCTGGCGGTGACCTTGAAGTCTATGAAAAAGTGGCTCCTATCCTTACTAAGATAGCAGCACAAGTTGATGGAACACCATGCTGTACGTATATTGGCCCTAAAGGTGCTGGCCACTTCGTTAAAATGGTTCATAACGGCATTGAATACGCGGATATGCAGCTAATCGCAGAGGCCTACACATTTTTAAGAAAAAATGTAGGATTAGCAGTTGAGGAAATTGCCGATATTTTTGAAACATGGAATCAAGGGGAATTGAAAAGCTATTTAATTGAAATTACCGCTGACATTTTAAGAAAAAAAGACGATTCAACAGGATTACCACTAGTTGATATTATTCTCGATAAGGCCAATCAAAAAGGAACAGGAAAATGGACAAGTATACAATCCATTGATAACGGCATCCCTACTTCCATTATTACCGAAGCTTTATTTGCCCGCTATATTTCATCGTTACAAGAGGAACGCGTTCGTGCAGAAGCGATATTAGCAGGCCCTGCACAAAATGAGCAACATCTAGATAAAGATGTGTGGGTAGAGCACGTAAGACAAGCTCTATATATGGGGAAAATTTGCGCCTATGCACAAGGATTTACTCAATATAAAATGACTTCTGAACTTTATAACTGGAACTTACAATTGCATGATATAGCGTTAATTTTCCGTAGCGGTTGTATTATTCGTGCAGAATTTTTAAATGTCATTAGCGATGCTTATCAAAAACAAGCTGCTCTAGATAATTTATTAATTGCACCTTATTTCGCAGAAAAAACAAAAGCATATCAAAACAGCTTACGAAAAGTAGTTTGTGAAGGTATCCAAGCAGGTAATGCCTTCCCATGTTTAAGTACGTCTTTAACATATTACGATGGTTACCGAACTAGATTATCGAACGCCAATCTAATACAGGCGCAGCGCGATTATTTTGGTGCGCATACGTATCAACGTATTGATAAAGAAGGCACTTTCCACACTAATTGGTAGTAAGCTAACGACAACATCTATAGAAAAGCCGATTCTAATAACAATCTAGAATCGGCTTTTTCACATTATTTTCTATCACTGTACTGAAAGGAGATTTTCCTGTATAGCATCGCGTAAAAGCGGACTTGGTTGACCTACGCTATATAACTGCAAATGGTGCATCGCGCGCGTGCAGGCTGTGTAGAAAACTCTACGTAAACTGTCATCGCCATATATTTGCTCAGATGCATTATAGATAATAACAGCTTCAAACTCGATTCCTTTGGATAAATAGGATGGGATAATGACAACGCCTTGTTCATACTCTGGAGTGCCATTTTTTATAAGCTTCACATCTTCCATTTCGGACAGCGCTTCATAAGCTTGTTTGCTTTCCTCCGCTGATTTACAGATGATGGCGATACTATTATAGCCCTCATTCCGCAAAGCTTCGACTTTTGTCATAATGGCATGATGTAAAGCTGTATGATCAGCTAATTGTGTCAGCACCGGTAGCTCACCAGCACGTTCAAAAGGAATAATGCTTTCGCCATTTGGCACTAGCTTGCGCGTAAATTCGATAATTGGCTTAGTAGAGCGATAACTACGCGTCATCGTAATGACTTCCGTTTCATCCGCTCCATACAGATTGCTTAGAATATGAAAATCAATCATTTCACTCGCATGTGCGAAGATTGCCTGATTAAAATCACCTAATACCGTCATTTTTGCAAAAGGAAACAATCGCTTTAAAAACTCGAATTGAAATGGTGAATAGTCCTGCGCCTCGTCAACAAGAATGTGCCTGATTGAACTATTTGTTTGAAAACCTTGAATCAATTCCTTCATCAATAAAAACGGCGTAGCGTCTTCATAACATAATTTATCGTCTTCCAGCATTTGTAGTGTTGCTTGGCAAATTGCCTCCCACTCAGCTGGTGTTTCCCCCTCTATCCATTGCTTAATTTGCAAAGGGTCTACAAACAACTGCTTATATATTTCCTTGACGTCAATAAACTGCAACGCTCGAATCCGTTTCCGCAATGTCTTTAATTTCTTAGATACTATTAATTGCGCAAGTTTTTTTGTATCCATTTCATAATCGGCTATCGTCTCTCTTGCAAAGCCTTGCTTTTTAGCTAAATAAACGCGTGCCTTTTGATATTCCTCGTTGCTAAGGAACTCAATTTCATCTTGCACCCATTCCTTCTTCCATTCGACTTTTTCGATTTCTTTTACTTCTTTTAAAATCCACTCTTTTAACTTTTCCAGTCGGTTATGAAAGTTCATCGACGTTTCGCTGCTATAAAACTGCTCAGCAATTTGTTCGGCGCTAAGTATCGGCTGCCCTCTAAAGTTAATAACTTTAAAGATCATACCGGAGTACTCCAGCGACTTTCTGTATGCCTTAATCACTTCAAAGAAGCGCGTAGATGCTTTAAATCGGATGCTCGCCACCCTTGATCTATAGGCAGGGCTATCAGCTGCTGTTAAAACATATTCCAATTGCTCATATGGATTTTCAACATCAAACTCTTTACTTAAACGGTGATGTAAATACTCCTGAAATGTTACTTGCTGCATATTTTCTTCACCAAGTTCAGGCAACACATTCGAGACATAGCTGTTAAACATCGCATTAGGCGAAAATAATATGATTTGATCTGCATTCAATCTGTCCCGATATTTGTAAAGTAAATAAGCAATTCGTTGTAATGCCGCTGATGTTTTGCCACTACCAGCCGCACCATGAACAATAAGCAACCGTCCATGATCATGACGAATAATGCGGTTTTGCTCCTGTTGAATCGTTGCAACGATACTTTGCATATGTTTGTTCGTACCTTGCCCTAAAACTTGCTGTAAAATTTCATCTCCGATTGTCAGACTTGTATCAAACATCGATTGCAGCTCACCGTCACGAATAAGATATTGCCACTTCTTCTCCAATTCCCCAGTAATAATACCTCCAGGTGTTGTATACTGGGCAGGACCTGGCATGTAATCGTAGTAAACACTTGCAATGGGTGTTCTCCAGTCATAAATAAGGAAATCTTCGCCGCTTTTATCCATCAGTGAAGAAATACCGATATAGACCTGCTCTTGAGCTGCCAAGCCTTCCTCTAAGAAATCAATTCGACCAAAATAAGGGTTCTTCTGCATGCGGCGTAATGTCGCTAATCTTTTCGATACATGTTTGTGGGTGCTTTGGCTTACAGACAATGCTTGCGTTTCTTGTCTTAAGCCAATAATCGTCTCAAGATAATCGTCGAAAGTATCCATATTGACCTTAATTTCATCCCAAAAGTGTTTGCGAATATTTACAACTTCGTTTTTACGCTGTAAAGTTTCTTGCTCCAACTTACTCATTTGCTCAGAAATAGTCTCCATTACATTATCCAAACGTTTTTGCTCTTGCTGAAACTCCGATTTCATCGCATTCACTCCTTAAAAATATACGTATAGGGGTTGACTAACGAAAAATAATGCTTTATAATTAAAATAGAGATAATATACCCTATTAACAATAAAGTGCCTATCTATATAAATTTAACATATGCTCACGTTTTTTTCAATGGATTAAACGTGATTTCTATTTGTGTCTAAATACATAATTCAACTAACGTAAAGCCACTTCTAAATAATCTTTTAGAAGTGGCTTTTTTTGTGCTTAGCTTTTATAAAAATACTATAAATTACTAAGTAAAATACAAGTTATTTATTTATATAATGTATTTATCCTGATATAAGAACGAGGTACATCTTATGAAAATATATTTAAAAGGGTATGCTTTAGGGGTTTTATTAGGTCTACTTTTCTTTTTACCCGCATTTAACCCTGCACTACAAATTAATTGGACTGTACACGATCATTGGATCGCCATGCTAATTTTCACTCCAGCATTACTTTATTTAATGTTAAGTTATGGAGAATTTAGTGTGATTTCTTTCAAAAAAGAAAGTATCAAAAAAACATGTAGTTTTTTATTAGGTGTCTCCTTAAGTATATATGCTCAATATTCTATATGGGGATTGCCGATGTGAAATATTAAACCACCTAAATGCTGTTTTTCTGCGCTTAGGTGGTTTATCGTTAGTTGCTACCTTTTTTAGTTTTTGGTACAAACCACACTAAAATAAATGCAATAATGGCTACGATAAGCATGTAGAAGTAAGTCGTATTAGCTGCGCTTGCATAACCTTCAGTTGTGCCCATTGGAACCTTTGTTAATTGAATTGAATAAATCGTCACAATAACTGCTGTACCAATTGCGCCCGCTAATTGACGAATTGTATTATTAACTGCTGAGCCGTGTGAAGCTAATGCTTTAGGTAATGCATTAAGGGCAGCTGTATTTAAAGGCATCGTTATAAACGCTAACCCAATTCGTAAAATAATTGTGCGGATAAGTATATACAAATAAGAAGTAGAAGCAGACAAATCAATAACCGCCCACATTGACAGGACAATGAAACTCATACCGGCAATAAATAATGGCTTTGCGCCATATTTGTCATACATCTTCCCAGTGACCGGTGATAAACTGGCATTGATTAATGCCCCTGGCAACAATAACAGACCTGCTTCAAAAGCTGTAAAACCACGACCGTTTTGTAAATACATCGGTAGTAAAATTAAATCTGCATACATTAAAATAGTAATAGCAATATTCACTATCGTTGTCATGGCATACATTTTATATTGAAAGACCGATAAATTTAATAACGGTTCACTCGAAGACAGCTGACGCTGGCAAAATAACCATGTCACAACGACCCCTAACAGGATAGATGCAATTACAAGCCAATCCGTCCAACCTCTACTACCTGCAATACTAAAACCAAAGAGTAATAATCCAAAACCAATTGTTGAATAGCCCACACTTAATCCATCTAATTTTACTTTTGTTCCTTCAACGACATTAATTAAATACTTATAAGCAAACAAAATAATGAGCACAACAAATGGAATCAAACCGATAAATAACCATCGCCAAGACAAATAATCAACAAAAAACCCTGAAACAGTTGGAGCAATTGCTGGCGCGAATATAATGGCAAATCCTACTTTCCCCATAACAGCGCCACGCTCTTCCATTGGATACAAAAAAACAATGACTGTCATCATTAAAGGAATAATGATACCTGCACCAACTGCCTGAATCATACGCCCCGCAAGTAACAAACCGAAGTTCATAGCACACGCAGCTACGATAGAACCTATTAATAAAAAAAGCATTGAACTAATAAACAACTGGCGAGTGGAGAAGCGTTTCATTAAAAAGGCTGTAATAGGGACGAGCACACCATTTACTAACATAAACCCTGTTGCTAACCATTGAATGGTTGTAGGGGTTACATCGAAAATAACCATTAAATCACTAAGCGCAACATTGAGTAATGTTTGATTTAATGTAGAAAAGAAGCATCCTGCAATCATCACGATCAGCAATAGCTTCTTTGTTCGAGCAGATATTTCATTTTGCATATTAGAACTCCTAACGCTATCATAATTTTATCGACACATTGTCTAGAAAATATTTTAACAAGTAATTCATTATGTTGACCATGAACAATATAGAATGTACTGTCGACTAATAGACAATACCAAATAAACTGTATAGAAAATCTACGATGATAGACAGGAATGAGGAAAATGACTAGAAAAGAGGACCCGCGCGCTATTCGAACGCAGGAAATGCTTAAAAATGCCGCTTTATCCCTGTTAAATGACGGGCTATCCATCAATCAATTATCTGTTCAAAAAGTGACCCAAAAAGCATTATTAAATCGAACAACATTTTATTTGCATTATCAAGATATTGAAGGTTTAATTGCCCAATTAACGCAAGAAATTTTACAGGCACTAACTGAAAAAATTGAAGCTCTTATGCAAGTTCAAAATATTGATGAAAAAAAACAATTGATTCAATTACTTGATTATCTTTATACACAAAGGCATCATCTACTTATCCTTTTCCAACTCGATCAATTTGAAAACCATCTATTTCAATTACTAAAAAAATTGATCGAAATGCGCAGACATCACATCAACACGACGGGGAAAATCTATGTGGATTCTCAAATTAAAACTGCATCCATTGTGGGCGTCATTATGTGGTGGCTAAAAAACGGGCTACATTTAAGTTCGGATTATATCGCAGAGCAAATCCACCTTATGTATAAAACGTAATACGGAAAGTAGAATATATGAATATAAGTGTTAAACGGGCTACAAAAAATGTATGAAGACTAGTTGGAGTGACAAACATGAGTAAACGAGAACAACAAAAACAACAACGCCGACAACATATTGTCCAAACTGCTAAGGATTTATTTTTGGAACATGGCGTTCAAAATATTCAAATGCAAGATGTTGCAGATGCGACTGGGGTTGGTATTGCGACACTATTTCGTTATTTTCCTAAAAAAGAGTATTTAGTGATAGCCGCATCGAGTACCATTACGGAAGAAATGGCCACGGATATAGGACAGATTGTCGAGCAGACGATATCTGCATTTGAAAAAATCAAGCAAATTTTAGATTATTATATATGTGGAACGAGGGATCCTCAGTTACGTTTAGCAAAGTTTTTCGAGTCTTTTGATTTACAAGAAAAAATTGCTGAGGAATTAAATGAGCATTATGCGGAATATCTTTTTGCACGAAGTAAATTAGCTAACATTTTATTAGCATTGGCTCAGCAGGGCAAGCAGGACGGCTCGTTAAGACAAGATATTGATATGGATTTATTTATTATAACAATGGTGCAAAACTTCAGTTTATTTACCTTTAAAGTAAGCCTGGCAACCCACGATACAAACCTTTCACAGTTGCTATCTGAGGACAAACAGCTCGAATTAATGAAGGATGTATTTTTATCCTATATTGGACCACAATAATTAACGAACGTTTTGAATTGACATTCGGGCGCGAAAGTTGTTAACTAGGAAGTATAAAAGTGATAGTTAACTATCAAATTAAAATTTTTAGGGGGCTTTTTAAATGAGTCGTTTAGCAGGTAAAGTAGCAATTATTACAGGTTCAGCACAAGGTATGGGCGCTGCACACGCAAAATTATTCGTAGAAAACGGTGCAAAAGTTGTTTTAACAGATTTAAATGAAGAAAAAGGTAATGCATTCGCAGCTGAATTAGGCGAAAATGCAATTTTCGTTAAACAAAACGTAACTTCTGAAGAAGATTGGGCTACAGTAATTGCAAAAGCAGAAGAAGCTTTCGGTCCAGTAAACATTTTAGTAAACAATGCTGGTATTACTATGGCGAAAAATATGTTAGAAGTAACATTAGAAGAATACAAACGCATTGTTGACATTAACCAAGTGTCAGTATTTTTAGGTATGAAATCAGTAGCTTCTTCAATGGCAAAAGCTGGTGGCGGTTCAATCGTCAACATTTCTTCAATGAACGGCTTAGTAGCTGGTGCTATTGGTTACACAGATACAAAATTCGCTGTTCGTGGTATGACAAAAGCAGCTGCTATCAACCTTGCACCAATGGGTATTCGCGTAAACTCTGTACACCCAGGCGTTATCGCAACACCAATGGTAGTACAAGCAGATACAAAAGCAGCGGTAGAAGAATTCTCTAAACATATTCCATTAAAACGCGTAGCTCAACCAGAAGAAGTATCTAAAATGGTATTATTCTTAGCTTCTGATGATTCTAGCTACTCAACTGGTTCAGAATTTGTAATCGATGGCGGCGTAACTGCACAATAATTAACATTCGTGAAAAATTGAATGCCGATTTTCTATTATAAGGAAAATCGGCATTTTTATTATTCTTTGTTTCGTCTGTCCCCTTTTTCTCCTTCTATTAATATTGTTTTCCCTCCCTATATTTGCAAACATCCGCAAAAAAACTTTGACTTTCTAAAAATATTGGTGTAAATTGTTCAATACACGAACATATATGGCTATAACAATATATAATGTTCGCATTTTAAAATTCTTCGTATAAAGTTGGAAATATGGTCCAAAAGTTTCTACCAAACTACCGTAAATAGTTTGACTATGAGGAATGACAAAAAACGATACTTATGCTCGTACTGGAAAACGCTCGGTTTATTCAGTCTATTTACGTTTTTTGTTTTTTCTGTATGTCAAACTCTAGTATATATACTAGAGTTTTTCTTTTTTCACTCTACTATACGTAATTATTTTAAAAAACAACATCACCAGGAGAGGAAAAAGAGCATGGAAAACACAGATCAACAACAATCTATATGGCAAGTAATCAAACAAAATTACCGATTATATTTAGGGGCTCTTATTATTGTGATTATTGCTGAACTCATCGGAGTAAAACAGTTCCATGTAGGATCTGCTTTAATCGTAATTTATCCGATGCTTTTTGCAATCGTCATAAGTGTAATACTTGGCCCGGATATTTTGAAATTTTTTAAAGAAAAGGCATCCACAAAAGCTTCATCACTTGTTCTTGTAGCGATTACACCATTTATGGCGAAAATCGGGGTACTTGCTGGCTCTAATCTTCCAAAGCTTGTTGAAGTCGGCCCAGCACTAGCATTTCAAGAACTAGGACACGTCGGCACAATTTTGCTAGCATTACCCGTTGCAATAATGTTAGGCATTAAAAAAGAAGCCATTGGTGCAACAAGTTCCACATGTCGCGATAAGGATTACGGATTAATTTGTCATTTATATGGCGCCAATTCACCAGAAGCAAGAGGGGCCCTATCGATTTACATTATCGGTTTTTTAATCGGTACGATTTATATTGGATTTTTAGCTAGTATCGTCGCTTCTATGAATATTTTTCATCCTTTAGCATTAGCTATGGCTAGCGGTATAGGAAGTGGTGTGATGATGGCGGCAGCATCAAGTACATTGGCTACTATTTATCCGGAGTACGCTGATCAAATAATTATGCTAGCAGGTGCAAGTGATACGTTAGCTGCCATTGTCGGTATCTACTTTACTTTATTCATTTCCCTTCCGCTTACTAGGAAATTATATTTCTTGCTTGAACCAAGAATTAGCCCTAAGCATACTCGTGATGCGAAACAAATGAAAAGTATGAAGGTTGGTGATTGATATGACAATGAGCATGCGAGATTGGACGATTTCTCTTTTACTTACATCGGTTATTACAACGTTGGTAGCAAACCTTATCGGCAATAATGTATCCATTGCAGAATCGATTCCTGGTGTACTAATTTTATCTGCCATCGCTTTCGTTGGTATCTCTTTAGGTAAATTAATTCCGTTAAAAATCCCTGCTATTATTTACGTTGTTCTGACAGGTCTAATCGTTGCCAGCCCGATTTCACCTATTTCTCAACCAGTCATTGAGTATACGGCAAAAATATCTTTTATGGCTCCTATTACAATTGTCGGTACCCTTGCTGGAATCGGTCTTAATTTCAAGTCGTTTATTAGCCAAAGCTGGAAAATGGTCATTATTGCTCTGTTAGTTTTTACAGGCACATTCCTTACACAAGCCATCTTTGCTCAAATATTCTTAAACCTAACCGATGCGTTAGATTCATTTTAGACGAATAGAGAGGCATCCCCTCTCTATTTTTATTCAATTCATTTATGGAGGCCTATTATGCAAGCTATAGCGTATAACGCTGATTTATTAATAAAAAATTGTTCTATTGTAACCCCCGACTTTACCATCCTTACTGATCAAACGATCGTTATTAAAAATAATAGCATCGTAGCAATCGGGGCTACTGCATCCCTTGCTACTAACTATCAATCGAAAGAGATTTTAAATGGGCAAGGTAAATTAGTACTACCTGGTCTCATTGATGCTCATACTCACACATGTCAGCAACTTTTACGCGGAAGAATAACAGATGAATATCCGATGATTTGGACGCGCATAATGGTTCCATTCGAAAGTAATTTGCAGGAACGAGATGTCTATATTAGCTCACAGTTAAGCTGCCTTGAAATGATTAAGTCGGGCACAACTGCCTTTATTGATGCTGGTGGCAGACATATGCATCAAGTTGCAAATTCGGTAGTGGAATCAGGCCTACGTGGTGTGCTAACATGCTCTACTATGGATAGTGGCTTGGACATTCCTGCTACGATGAAATCAACTATCGAAGAAAACATCCGCAATAATCGCGCATTATTTAATAACTATCATGGCGCTGGTGACGAGCGTATAAACATATGGTATTCTCTTCGCTCCATCATTACTTGTACACCAGAATTAATACAGGAAGTTTTTGCGGCAGCGAAAGAATGCTCTACGGGTGTGCAATCCCATATGAACGAATATGCCAATGAAATTAGTTATTGCCTAGAAAAATTCAAAATGCGCCCATATGAATATCTTGCCTCTATAGGTGTGCTCGATCAAAATTTCTTAGGTGCACATAGTATCATGCTTTCTGAAAATGAAATGGATGTTATTAAAACGTATAATAGTAAAGTCGTCCACTGCCCTATTAGTAATTCCGGGAAAGGTGTACCAAAAACGCCTAGCCTATTACAAAAAGGCATCAGCGTTGGCTTAGGTACAGACGGAGCCGGACATTCAGGATTAAGTTTATTTGATCAAATGAAAGTGTTTAAATCATTAATTCGAGCATTTTCAGGCGTTCCTATTTTTGATCCTGTCGTTATGCCTTCAAAAAGTATTTTAGAAATGGCAACATTAGGCGGAGCAAAAGCCATGATGCAAGAGCAACAACTTGGTACACTAGAAGTTGGTAAAAAGGCCGATATGATTTTAATTAACATTGATCAGCCTCATATTGCCCCTTCACACAATTTAATTAATACTTTAATCGAAGCCGTTAATAGCAGCGACGTAACAGATTCGATTGTTAATGGTAAAATATTAATGAAAAACAGAGAAGTCCTGACACTGGATGAAGAAAAAATAAAATATGAAAGTAAGCTTGCAATGAAGGATCTTGCCATTCGTGCAAACATCTAATCCTTTATTTTATAGGGTTAAATTGAGGTTTAAATTATGTTAACAAACTCACTGCTTTTAACGATTGTTTTAAGTTCAAATTTAATAATTGGTATTCTATTAGGGATGTCCGGCATTTCCGGCTTTCTCCTCCCATTAATTTATGTAGGTTTTTTAGATATTCCTGTCCATGATGCGCTTGCATTGAGCTTTTTAGCCTTTGCCGTTTCAGGTATACTCGGAGCTTACTCCTACTGGAAATCTAAAAATATGGATTTGAAATTAGCCTTATTTTTAAGCATCGGTAGCCTTCCTGGCGCGTTTTTAGGTGTTCAGATCAATGTGCTCATTTCTGATTTTCTGGCAAAACTGCTACTCTACTTATTTATTCTGCTAGCTGGTTTGTCGATTATCTTTAAGAAAAATAATGAAAATGCACTAATAAAAAAATCGAAAGCGTTAAATCACCCATTTATTGTTGTGATGATCGGTTTTTTAACAGCTACAATTTGCGCATTAACAGGGGCAGGTGGGCCAATTTTATTAGTCCCATTACTAGTCAACCTTGGTGTCAATATTCGTGTGGCAGTAGGCGTCAGTCTTTTAAATTCAGTATTTATTGCTATCCCATCTATTTTTGGCTATTTTGCATACGCCAATGTAGAAAGCATGTACGGTTTAGTCATTACTAGTTTAATTGGCGTAACGATTGGTATCCTAGCTGGTACTCGCCTTGCCAATAAAGTGCCAATGAATATGTTAAAAATAATGATTGCCATTATTACAATACTGTCTTCGCTTTATATGCTCTTTACGTTAAAGTAAGAGCTAATTCAAACGAAAAAGAGCCTATAAACGGGCTCTTTTTTTATGTATTTTTGAAAAATATTGAGTTCTTTAAGCAAAAACATGTTTTATAACATAATATTCTAAAATCCCAAAAAACAAATCTATAATTCCAGTGATTTTTTGTCTCCATTATGAGTCTTTTACTTTTACAACCTATACATCAATAAGTCCTTATAATCAATCGTAATAGGGATAATTAAATGCAATTGACAGAAAGTTTAACAGTTGCAATTTTAGTTAACCACATTGTAATATATCGGTTAACATAAATGGTTTACATGCATAAAAGAGAGCGGTTCTAAGTTGAAGACCTTGTTAATTCTCTCATAGAAAGACTCCTTCCTAAAATTGTTAAAGTATACATAACGCAGGGCAACTCCATTTATGTATCTTATGGGGGACTAAGAATACGCAGATTCTGTCTCATAAATTAGTAACATTATGATGATGGAGGTGGTAAAAGGAGAAGTTTCACATAATAACAATATATGAAAAGAAACCAAATTAATTAAAATAACAAGATTGGACAGGTTTTAATTTCTATGTCCGTTTTTTATACAGGTTAGGCAAGAAGGCAGTCATGTTATCATGAAGGGACCTAACGGAAAGACCTTTCCTGTACCTTTACACAGGGAATTAAAAATAGGGACTTATAAAAAAATCCAAAAATACGTAGAAGACGCTATAGTACCTAAGTGATTATAATGAAGTAACTAGTACAAAATAAGCTGATAGTAAGAAAAGAGAAATTGAAATCAACTTCTCTTTCATAGTTCGTTAGCATTAGGAGGAACTATCAATTATGGGAATCTATTGGACAATTCAAACAATGGAAAAATGGCAGGTAGCCAAAAATTTAGGCTACCTTATCGGTCATCGGGAGCATATATGGCCAGATTTTATTGAGCCTTATCATTGGATGATGCGTCAAATGGCTGAACGACTGTCAAACTATCAAGGTGAATATCCGGTATGGGTATGGACGGAAAGACCTGATCTACGAAGGATGGGGCATTTAGAGAAGGGAACTCACGGGGTGTTATTAAAAATTGACATCGAAGATACTCGCATTCTATGCTCAGAATTTCAAGCATGGCATTTTGTTTTAATGGATTGCTATTGTGATATTGAAGCAAAAGAAGACTTTGAACTTGATTTATCGCGACAAGCAATAGAAGAAAGTTGGAAAACGATATTTGATTTAAATTATTTAGCGGAGCATCCTGATTGGGGAGAGTGTACAGTGCAAGGTGTAACGGGTAAGGTTATGCTTCATGAAATCTCTTTAGTGAAAGAATTTACAGCTCGCTAACGACTAAATTGGTGAAAATAAAATTAAAAGGATTTTTATGTAACATGTAAGAAACGAAAAAAGAGCCTATAAACGGGCTCTTTTTTATGTATTTTTGAAAAATGTTGAGTAAATGAAGTAGGTAGCACATAATGATTGAAAACCTATGTAAAAAGGAGCTGCATCATATGCAACCATTTACTAAAAATGTGATTACTGTAATTCAAAACATACCAAGCGGTAAGGTTATGACGTATGGACAAGTAGCAGCATGTGCAGGTAGCCCTAGAGGAGCAAGACAGGTTGTAAGAATACTTCATACAATGAGCGACAAATATCAACTCCCTTGGCATCGTGTTGTCAATATCAAAGGGGAAATAACTATACAAGATGCAGCCCGTCAGAAGGCATTATTAGAAGAGGAAGGGGTTATAGTCACGCATACCTTTACACTTAACTTGGAGCACTATCAATATAAAATTGATCCTATAGATTTTGATTTCTTAAACGGGCAAAAATAAAACACCTTTAAATTGTTAGATAGAATATCTAATGATTTAAAGGTGTTTTACCTGTATATACATATATTAGAATTTATAAGCCTCGTTTATTATTTACAATTAGATAAATAAAGATCAACATTATTTATTATTAATTCCACAATCCCGCTTTTTCTAATTTCTTTTTACCTTTAAAGGCCATTAAAATGGCGCACACATTTAGGAGCAACATAATAAAAATAGTTTCCAACACATGCGTGTAACTACCTGTAAACTCGAAAATAAATCCATAGATAGGTAAAGCAACAATGCCTGCAACTGCTAAGCCTGTTATGGCAAGTCCATAAATTTGACTGAACTCTCTATTACCAAATAAAGCTGTTGTTAATAGTGGCCCTAATGTGCCTAGAGATGCAACAACGAAGCCATAAAAGCCAGTAGCAAATTTAAATATCATTGGATTTTCAGGTACGAATAAAAGAAGTCCTACTGGAATTAATCCTAAAAGCATAGCGGAAACGGCTGTATTTTTCACACCTATTTTATCGCTAAGGTAGCCAAAAAATAGTGCCCCAATGACAACACCTACCGACCAAGTACCCATGGCATTACCCGCAAACTTCACATCATAACCTAACCCCATCGCAAATGGCGCAACATGTTGGTTAAATGCGGCTATAGATGTTTCACAGAAAAAGAAAAATACTAAAAAATAAAATGCACTCGATTTTTTAGCTACAGTAGCAGCAACGCCACTGTTTGTTGTCGTTTGAACCGTAACGTTTTTATCTTCCTTTACTTCATCCATACCATATGGCTGTAACCCCATGTGGTGGGGAGCTTTTCTTATTGTTAATAACACAATCGGAATAACAATCGCCATTACGCCTACACCTAAGAAAATATACGTATTGCGCCAACCTGCACTGGCAATCAAGTTACCAGCTACTGGTTGAAGGAAAGCACCTATTAAACCACCAGCTCCGACCATAATACCTAAAGCCAAGCCTTTATGCTTTTTAAACCAATTATTAATAAGTACCGGACCAGCTAATTGCGTTACGATTACTGATCCCATTGCCATAGGGATAGAGAACAAATACCAACCCCATACGGAATTCATAAAGCCAAACATTGCATAGGCCCCTGCCTCTAACGTAACAGCTACTACTAAAAGTATTCTAATATTATATTTAGCTATCATCTTACCTGCAATGGGTAAGGAAAGCATAGTAACTATGGAGGCTATACTAAAGTACAATGTTAAACTGCCCATGCCAATTCCTAAATCTTCAGTAACTGGGGTTAAAAATAATCCACCTGTAGTCGCAAGGCCACCTTTTGCAGCTCCGACCATGATAACTAACCCTAATAACACCCACCAAGCATAGTGGATTTTTTTCTTTGACTGACTCATAATGCTGTCCCCGATTCGTATATTTGATTTACTTTCAAACAAAATGCCATTCTATTATTAATAACCATTTAAAAATATGTCATTATTCAAATAGAATTTATTATATTAATATACTTAGAACGTACTAAAATAATACCGCTAATTTGTTTTCCAATTCCCTCCTAGTCCTTTTGGTTTACAATTTAGTTTAAAATTAAACTACCTTCGCAATAGTAACTCGATACTTATAATGTGTCAAATGTATGAACTTTGTTATTTCAGCCCAAAAATAAGCCTGATATCAGTTGAACTTCCGCAAAAACCCTGCTACACAGCGGTTTGTAGAGGTCGCCGTGTAGCTTATTAGACCAAAAAATACAAGTTTTTTATTCTACATTTCGAGCTAATTATTTATAAAAAAAAGAGCACCTAGCTCGCTGTTATCACAACGTGCTAAATGCTCTTTTAAATTTCATTAGCTTTCGATTAGTCTTCTAACATAATAATCATTTTTGTATAGCCCATTTCCCTGGCATAATCAAGCGCTGTTTTTCCCCAATTGTCACGCAGTTCACGATTGGCATTGTATGCTAATAATTCTTGGACAATCTGCTGATACAATACCGAGCCATCCGTTAAAGCTACCGCTTCAATTAATGCTGTATAGCCAAATTTATTTTGATGATCGATATCTGCTCTACCATCTTGTAAAAGTAGCTTCACATTGTCTAAATGCCCTTTTTCTGCAGCAGGTATTAAGGCATTGCCACCATAGCGATTAACGACTTTTTGATTAGGTTCTGCATGCTCAAGCATATATGTTAAAATCTCTGTTTTCCCTTGGGCACCTGCATACAGATAGGCGCTATCTTGAATATGATCTTGTTGATTAATATCGGCGCCCGCGTCTATTAAATGTTTTGCCACCTCAATATAGTTTTTATGTGTAGCAATTAATAAAGGCGTTTCTCCTTTACTATTCGTTTCATTGATTGGATAGGATGAATCCTGTAAAATTTCTTGCACTTTTTCTACATCATTGTTTTCAACTGCATGAACTAAATCACCCGCTTGTGGCTTCATCTGCTTTTCCTCCCCCTTACTACATCCTGTAAGTATAAATAATGCGCTTACTATAACGATAAAATATTTCATCATAAAACCTTCCTTTCACAAGGAGATTTTTTAACTATTAAAGCGATATCCACTACCCCAAATTGTTTCAATGGGCAGCTCTGATAGTTTCCCTTTCTTTAATTTATCTCGTATGCGTCCCACATGAACAACAACGGTAAAAACATCTCCATCTAAATCATCCATATACCATAATTGACGGAAAAGCTGCTCCTTAGTCCAGACGCGATTCGGATGTTCCATAAAGAACACAAGTAAATCAAATTCCTTCGTTGTAAAAATAACTTCCTGACCTAAAACGAATACTTTGCGTGCAGCTTTATCAACTACGATATTTTTCATTTCTAAATAATCCTGTGTTTGTTCTGTGCCTGTCAGCTGCTTATAGCGTTTACTATGTGCTTGTACACGTGCGACAAACTCACTCGGACTAAATGGTTTCGTTATATAATCATCGGCGCCTAAGCCGAGCCCTCTTATCTTATCAATATCTTCTTTTTTGGCAGATACAATAATAAGCGGAATATTTTTTTGTTCACGAATGCGTCGACAAATTTCAAAACCATTCATCGAAGGGAGCATTAAATCAACAACTACTAAATCATAAGGCTCCGCTAATGCTCGAGTTAATCCCTCAAAGCCGTCCGTTACAATTTCTGCCTCTATATCATGAATTTCTAAATAATCTCTTTGTAATTCTGCAATGCTGATATCATCTTCAATAATTAATATACGTGATGGCACCATTGACACTTCCTTTAAGCCTTTTCCAAGATTATCGTCACCGTTGTACCATAATGTAGCTTGCTTTGAATGTTTACGTGTCCATTATGTTTTTCGACGATTTGTTTGACAATCGCTAGCCCTAATCCGCTACCGCCTGTCGTCGAGGTACGAGCTTCTTCACCGCGATAAAAGCGATCGAATACATAGGGGAGTTGGTGCTCCGAAATCCCTTGCCCGTTATCCTTTACAACAATTTCGACTAGCTGATCCCTAACGATTACTTCTAAAATTATACGTAAAGGTTCCGTTGGCTTGTTAAACTTCATACTATTTTCAAATAAATTGGTGATTGCACGATTCATCTGCATACGGTCCATATTTACATAGACATCCTCCACTACACTCAACACTAACTGAACTTGTCGATTGTCTAACTGAAACTCCTCCATCATATGTGTAAGGAACTTGCCAATCTGTATCCGTTCAAAATCGAATTGAACTGCCTCCGCATCGAATTTAGAGTACAAAAATAGTTCTTCAATTAATCTGTTTAATGCAAGCGATTTAGAATGGATGGTCTTTAAATACTTTTCTCGTTTTTCGGGTGTTTCGGCAACACCTTCTTGTAATCCTTCAACATACCCAATAATCGTTGTAATCGGTGTTTTTAAATCATGCGAAATATTGGCGATAAGTTCTTTCCGGTTTTTTTCAAGATTGCGCTGCTCCTGAATTGAATCTAACAGTGCTGAACGCATACTCTCGAAATTCGCCGTCAGTTCATGTACTTCCCTTGCTGTATTAGCAGGTAGGGTAGGTGCCTCAATCATTAAATCTCCCTCACGTATTTCAGACATAGTATGCCCTAAATTTTCTAAAGGCTTAATAATGGTCTTGTGTAAAAGTTGATTTAAAAAGAGCATTGCGGCAATGGAGACAAGAAGAATCATCAAAATAATGATAATTCCCCATTTTGTTAGAAAATCTAAAAAGCTGTTTTCTTTTTTCAGCACTAAGACGCTGCCCTTCGACTTGTCGCTATAATAAAAATCAAATTTAATATAACGGTACAATCCTCCGGCATTATCTATCGTGCCCTTCGTTTCAATATTGTTCGCATCAAATATCGGAAAATGTACAATAAGCGATTTTTCTACTAATCCCTTGGAGTAATATATAATTTCCTCTTCATGGCGAATGACCACCCCAAGAGACTTATCCTCAATCTGTTGCAATTTTGTTTGCATATCCGGAGCTAAAAGCTTATCTGGATCTTGCTTGGCAATATTACGTAGCTCTACATAAGCAAGCTCCTCTTCTGGGCTTAAGGAGCGTTGCTTTGTAAAAGTTTGATACAAAGTTTTCGGTGTCGGAACTGACCCTGTTGTGACATAAAAAACAATGCATAAAATTGAGAGAATCGAGACGCTTGCAATGACAATACCGCCGATATAAGAAGTTAAAAATCTATTCTTAATGGTCATAATAATCTCCTTTCCTCAATTTATAAAGGAGATGCCTCACTTTTTCAAGTGAAGGACTTGTTAGAAACTGAATGTTGGGTTTAAGTCTCCCTTATATGGCTCATGTTCTACAAAAATTGTAATATCATTGCCAGCCGCATCTTTACCTACACGTGTATACGTAAACTTATCATCGTTTAATTCAGTAAGTTCTAGTGCCGCACCATATTTATTATCACCGATTGATACATGCGCGCGAATTTTATTGTCATGAAGCACATCAAAGTAACCATAATCGCCACGACTTTCTCCTGTTTCAGTATTAAAGAATTCGTATTTATTTGTGCTTGCTTCAAACTTCGCGACGCTTAAAAAATTCCCATTAAACTCTGTAACATCATTCCCTTTGTCATCAAGCACCTTTGTTCCGCGCCATAAAGTTTTACCTAGGATTTCGTCACCATCTACAGCCGTATTCACTTCCCCTGTAGAAGCAGTTAACGTTTTATCTTGATTCGTGAAGGCTAAACCATTTTCATATGGTATATGCTCCACAAACACTTCAATATCTTGACCATTTGCATCTTTCCCGATACGTTTATACGTAAAAATCTCTTCATCCAATGCCGATATATCCACAACGGCTTGATATTTCATTGTATCGGAAATTAAAATACGTTTCGTGCCGTCATTTGTCATAAAGAAAGTCCCCTCATCACCGCGAGTCTCTCCTGTTTGCGCATCAAAAAATTCATATCTGCCTGTTTCAGCATCGTATTTTGCTAAACCGATAAATCCGGCATTCTCCTTCGTTAAATCATTGTTATCTTTGTCATAAACACGCGTACCTTGCCAGTTTGTACTGCTTAGTATATTCGCCATTGTTTGACCTTTTGTCAGTTGTTGCTCCGCTTTATTCGCTTCCGCCTGCTCATTTTGTACAACTGCCTTGTCTGCCTCATTTTTTTCTGACCCTGAATCCGAGCATGCCGTTAATATTGTCACTGAGCTAAAAATAGCAAGTGTTGCGAATTTTAATTTGTTATTCATCAATTATTCTCTCCTTTATCATTTGCTTATACTTCATTATGAAGGGCAGTTCTAAACTGCCTATATCGCAAATATAAACAAAATATAAATTCGAGGGGCAAGGATCTTAAAAAAAGTAAAACTCGCCATAGTAATCGGCGAGTTTGATTGTTAGTTATTCCATTTTATAATGCATAGCAAGTTGATCTAATCTTTCAACTTTCGCTAAATTATTTTCATTAATATGTTCTTACCAATGGTGGTGTATGATTTGCAATAAATTGTTCGATTTCAAAGAATGAATTGGAGAACAGCATTGCTTTTTTATCCGCTTCATTTAAAAAACCGTTTGTTACCATATCATCATAAAATTCTTTTAATTTATCATAGTAGCCATCTACATTAAATAAAATGCATGGATTTTGGTGTTGTCCAATTCTTGCCCAAGAAATTACCTCAGAGATTTCTTCTAACGTTCCAGGCCCCCCAGGTAGTGCAATATAGCAGTCCCCTAATTCAATCATCTTATTTTTACGTTCAGACATGGAATGCACCACTTCTAATCGAGTTAAATTAGGATGACTTAGCTCCCGATCAACTAAAAATGTCGGTATAATGCCGATAACTTTACCATTATGTAATAAAACTTCATCTGCAATGACCCCCATTAGACCGGCCTTTCCTCCGCCATATACTAAAGTATGGCCATTTTCAGCAATCCATTTACCAAGTGATTTAGCCGCCTCTACATATAATTCATTGTTACCTAAACTCGCACCACAATAAACTGAAATATTCAAAATTAATTCCTCCCTTATGCTATCATTATAGAAGTATAAGGAGTGATTTTCATTGAATATTTTTGAATACCAAAAGTGGATAACTGAATTTTACAAAAAGCGAGGCTGGTATGAATTAAACCCCTTTATTCGTGTTAATTTTTTAACAGAAGAGGTTGGCGAAGTTTCAAAAGCCATTCGAACAATTGAAATTGGGCGCGATCGCCCAGATGAAAAAGCTCTACCTAAGGAACAACAAATTGAGAATTTAAAAGAAGAACTAGGCGATGTTCTTGATAATTTATTTATTTTAGCTGATAAGTACGAAATAGACTTAACTGAAATTATGGTTAGCCATAAAGATAAACTAACAAAACGCTATCAATAAAAGTTTGATACATAACGCAACCACCTAAACAATAATCGTTTTAGGTGGTTGCTGTTCAATTGCTAAAATACAGTTCTCAGCACTATTTAAATTGCTTTAGTTTCTTCTTTTAGCCATGCCTTTTCTTCCTCATTTAAATAAGGGCTTAGCTTTGAGTATACCTCTTGATGATAATTGTTTAACCATTGCTTTTCGCTCTCTGTTAACATATCGCTATGAATACCGGCTAAATCAATAGGGCAATACGAAATGGCTTCAAACTTCATAAATTGACCAAATTCTGTTTTCTCATCTTCAACAACTAACATCATATTTTCAGTTCTAATGCCGTATTTACCCTCTAGGTAAATACCAGGTTCATTTGTGATAACCATACCTTTTTCTAATACAACATCATTACTATCATTTCTGATGCTTTGAGGGCCTTCATGAACATTTAGGAAAAACCCTACCCCATGACCCGTTCCACATTTATAGTCCAAACCGTACTGCCAAATAGGTTGTCTTGCTAATACATCTAAGTTTGCGCCTGTTGCTCCGTATAAATATTTTACTGAGCTTAATGCAATAAATCCTTTTAAAACTAAAGTAAAATCTCTTTTTTGTTCTTCTGTAAGTTTGCCTAACACAATTGTTCTTGTAATATCTGTTGTGCCATCATAATACTGTCCGCCCGAATCTATTAAAAAGAGACCTTCATTTTTGAGCGTATATTGTGATTCTTTAGTAGCTTTATAATGCATCATCGCAGCATGTTCTTTATAACCTGCTATCGTATCAAAACTAGGGCCAACAAAGCCTTCCTGCTCTCTTCTGAAATCTTCTAATGCTTCTTCTGCAGTAATCTCCGTAATTTCTGTTTTATGTACAGCGTCTTTTAGCCATTTTATAAATTTCACCATAGCTAAACCATCTTTGATTTCACACCATTTTAAATTTTTGATTTCTACTTCATTTTTAATCGCTTTTAAATTTGTTGTAATATTCGTGCTCTCAAGTTTCTTTGCAGCGCTGTTAATGGCATTATATAAGTTGATATTTGTTTTACTTGTATCTAGCATAACAGCATCGGCATCTGACAGATTTTCCAATACTGCTTGGATTTCTTCACTTGCTTTTAGCTCGATTCCTTCAGCTTCAAGTTCTAACTTAACAGAAGAAGATACCTTACAAGAATCAATAAATAAATAACATGTATGTTGTGCTACAATAACATTAGCTATTGCTACTGGACTGTTTGGCACATCTTCCCCTCTTATATTTAAAAGCCATGCAATATCATCAAGAGAAGTTAAAATAAACGTGTTAGCACCTTTATTTTTCATTTCCTCTCGTAGTTCATTTAGTTTTTCTAGTCGTGATTTACCTGCATACTTTACGTCATGCGTAAAAATCATTCCTTTAGGAATCTCTGGTCGATCTTCCCACAGATCACCTACTAAATCTTGATTCATTTTCAATTCGATATGTTTTGCTTTAAAATCTTCTTCCATCTTTCGAACCATATCAATTGAAAAAACATTGCCATCAAAGCCAACATGGCTTCCTTCTTTCAACACATCTGCTAGCCATTGTGAATAAAAGGGTACTCCTGGGTCCTTCATTCTAAATAATTGGATTCCTGTGTTCTCAAGTTGTTTTTCAGCTTGAATATAGTATCGACCATCTGTCCATAAACCAGCATCCTCTAATGTAATGACTACAGTACCTGCTGACCCTGTAAATCCTGATATCCATTGTCTACTTTTCCAATGTTCTGCTACATATTCACTTTGATGGGCATCAAAACTTGGAATAATATATGCATCCATTTGATTTGCTTGCATTAGCTGTCTTAACTTCTCGATTCGCTCTCTAATATTCATTACTACTACCTCCATTGTCTTTATTTTACCGCGCTTACCTATTGCCATATTTCACTATTATCTTTGGGTTGATAAAACACGCTACGATTACCATTATAGTCCTCATCTGTTCCTTGTATAGAATAAAAAAGAAGTACCAAGAACAGTTCAGTGTTCGTTGGTACTTCTTTTCCTGAAATATTAAACAATATCTAAAGCGATTTCTACCATCTTTGTAAATGAAGTTTGTCTCTCTTCTTGTGTTGTTTGTTCATGTGTAATCATGTGGTCACTTACTGTTAAAATCGTTAATGCTTTCGCTCCAGCACTCGCAGCATTTAAATATAAACTCGTCGTTTCCATTTCTTCTGCTAATATGCCCATCTTCGCCCACTTTTCTGTCGCCGTGACATCCGCATTATAGAAAACATCACTAGATAGTACATTCCCTACATGAACCTTATAATCCTTTTCATCAGCTGTTTTCTTAGCTTTCTCTAATAATTCATAAGACGCTGTAATTGGGAATTGTCCTGGAAGATTGTATTGATGTGCAAAATTTGAATTAGTTGCTGCACCCATTGCAAAAATAATGTCATATAACTTAATATCTTTTTGCATAGCCCCACAGGAACCGATACGTATTAAATTTTTCACGCCAAAAACATTAATTAGTTCCCATGAATAAATCGCCATACTCGGTGCTCCCATACCAGTACCCATAACAGAAACTTTCTTTCCTTTATATACACCTGTATAGCCCAACATGCCTCTAATTTCATTAAAAAGAACAGGGTTTTCTAAATAGGTTTCAGCAATAAATTTTGCCCGCAGTGGATCTCCAGGTAAAAGGATTGTTTCTGCTATTTCTACCCCATTTGGCTTAATATGTGGTGTTTCTTTGAACTCATTGTTTGTCATTTGTTTATCTCCTTAACATCTACTTTGTCTTTTATAATTGGATTTTTTCAGGTAAGGCTTCCCTTTAATTAAATATTGCCTACTTATATTATTTATTATAATCAAAAATATCAAGCTTTACCTATACAGCATAAATAGCTACTGCGAGTAGTTTAATTTTCTAAATAAACAGAATTTTCTTTAAATAATGTTGACTCCTATCCTATAAACCGATATATTGGTTTATAGGTGGAAGCTTTTAGTGGATTTCATCCGATTCAATTTACTTTTATTTGAGAGAGGGGTTTTACGAAAATGAGCAATGCAACAATAACAACTGCTTACAACGAAGTGCATGATTCGAATGTATTGGACTGGGCACGTAACTTACTTGATCAATGTTCTTCACCACGCTTGATGCAATTGGAAGTAATCAATGCCGTTGAGAGAAATGCTATTTATAGAGGAGAAGAGTGTCTTAACTTGCTTGCCCCTGAGGCTCCTACAAGTCCGACAGTGCGAAAACTATTATCTGCTGAAGTTGGTACTCGGGCTGCCGAGGGACATATCGGACCTACAGCGAGATGGTTTGCGGGAACTAAGTATATTGATGAGATTGAATCCCTTTGTGTTGAGTTGTTAAAAAAAGTTTTCCGCAGTAATTATGCTGACCATAGACTTGTCGCTAGTATGGTAGGGAATATGGCGGTGTATGCTTCTTTAACAAAACCTGGAGATAACATTATGACTATAGCTCAGCCATTAGGTGGGCATTCGAGCAATCGGATTGATGGTCCTGCGGGCATTCGAGGATTAAATATTCATGATATTCCAATGGATCCTGTTAACTTAGTAGTGGATTTAGACAAGTTTGCGGCTGAAGCTCGAAAAATCAAACCTGTTTTAGTTACACTAGGTGCATCTATGACCTTATTTCCTTTCCCTATTAAAGAAATGGCTTCTATAGTCAAGCAATGGGGCGGCAAGATATTCTTTGATGGTGCCCACCAATTAGGTCTAATTGGTGGAGGACAATTCCAAGATCCTTTACGAGAGGGCGCTTGTATCGTTACTGGCTCAGCTGGCAAAACCTTTAGTGGACCACAAAGTGGCATCATAGTTTGGGATGATCCTAGTTTGACGAAGCCTGTGACAGATGCCATATTCCCAGCACTGGCAGCTACTCACCAAGTGAATAGAGTGGCAGCCTTAGCAGCTTCGGCAGCTGAATTTTTAGCTTATGGTGAAGAATACATGGCACAAATTGTGAAAAATGCACAAGCGTTAGGGAAAGAATTGCATAATCGTGGAATCACCGTATTAGGGTCACATAAAGGCTTTACTACGACACATCAAGTGATCTTAGATGTCAAAAGCTTTGGCGGCGGTTTGAAGGTTGCCCATTTACTAGCAGAAGCAAATATTATTACGAATAAAAATTTAATTCCGAGTGATAAACCTGAAGATTGGGATTTCCCGAGTGGTTTACGAATTGGGACAATTGAGATTACTAGACTTGGCATGAAAGAAGAAGATATGGGGACAATTGCCGACTTTATTGTCAACATTCTTAATGGAAGAGAAAACACGGAGAATGTAAGAAAGAAAGTCATTGAAATGCGCAAATCCTTTAATAAAATCCACTACTGCTTTGACTAGTTTCGTTTATTGACACTCCTATATTCTCGAGATATCATAAAATTATGAAAACAATAAAAAAAATTACTCGTCCTTCTTTGAGAGATGAAATTTATAATCAATTAAAACACGCTATCATTACGTTGCAATTACAGCCAGGTGAGCGTATTAAAGATACTGATTTTGCAGAGCAATTCGGAACGAGTCGGACACCAGTAAGGGAAGCTTTGAAAAGTCTAGAAACAGAGGGATTAGTAGAGTCTTTACCTGGATCTTTAACACGGGTAACGCTGTTAAATGAGAAGGAAGCAAAACATGCTTTTCCTGTTGTTGCAACACTGCATAGTCTAGCCGCGAGATTAGCTATCCCTTTATTGGATCAGAGTCATATTTCTTTATTAGAAAAATACAATCTGCAATTAAAGCGTTCGCTTGATGAAAAAGATAGCTTGAACGCTGTACTATCGGATGACCTTTTTCACGGTGTTTTTATCCATGCCTCACAAAATACTGAAATTCCATTAGCTATGGAACGAGTTATTCCTAAAATACGACGGATTGAATTTGCTAAGTTTAAAACACTGGAAGGACACTCATCCGTTCAACAGCACCAAGAAATTATTGAAGCGTGCAAGAAGAAAGATATCGAGCGTGCTGCAAGTTTAGTAGAAGAAAACTGGCTAAGTTTAGGAAGATTGCTAACCGGCGAATCACTATAGGAAAAAGGAAATGCCTCTATAGATTTTTTCTATAAAGGCATTTTTTTAGATTAGAATGCGTTAGGTTGCAAGTACTTCTTCCCATCTTTCTTAAGACGCTTTATAAAATTTTTTTCACTTGTCCGCATACAAACCCTCCTTCTTCAACTTTAAGGGCCCTCATTTAATAAATCGTTAAATTATCTATTTATTCCCATTTTAACTAAAAAATCCATAATCAAAAAAGTTTTTTAGTTTTAAATAATCAATACACAAATTTATGCCACTCTTCGGGTCGTTACATTCCACCGGTGCCATTCTATAGGTCCTTCCTTTCAAAATAAACCTCTCACCAAAACAATATACACCAAATTGCTTAAAACAAATGGACTATATTGGAATTTTACAGTATTATTTTACTAACACTGCTATTTAAAGGAGCTTGGAAATGCAGATTCAATCTAACCAAGGTTTGTTCACACAAAATCGATATAACCATACGAATACTGAATTAAATAATACTTTAAATAAACTTTCTTCAGGCTATAAAATCAATCAAGCAGCTGACGATGCTGCAGGTTTAAGTATAAGCGAAAAAATGCGTGCACAAATTCGAGGATTGAATCAAGCAGGAGAGAACATTCAAGATGGATTGTCTTTACTTAACACTGCAGATGGTGGATTAGCAAATATTTTGGATCCAAATCTACAGCGACTTAGAGAACTTGCAGTACAAGCTTCAAATGATACTTTAACAGATGAAGATAGACAAAAAGTTCAACAAGAGGTAGACCAAATAATAAAAGGAATTCGCGATATTGCTTCAAATACTGAATTTAACGGCATGTATTTACTCGCTGGAACGGCTGATAAAGACGGAAATAGTATTGCCTCTGGTTCTTTAGCGCAATATGTACAACAAGTTACAACGAGCGGAGGCGTAACGGATAAATATACATACAATTCAATTGATTACGCTAGTGCCATTATTGATTTTAGCAATATTAACTCTGCTAGTGATATAGCCAAGTTAGAAGGAAAAGGCGTTTACTATACTTGTTGTTCTTGTAATCAAGCTTACAGTATAAAATTTGTAAATGGTAATCCAGATACATCACGATTAAATGATGCGAATCCCGTAATGGAAGTGGATGTAAGTACAATTACAAACGGTACAGATTTAGTCAATAAAATACTGGAAACAGCTTATGGTCAGCCAGGATTTGTCTATGATCCAACACCACCTAATACGAATATTTTACCGAATGGCGCAACAAATTTTGTAAAGCACTATTCACAATTAGCGGCTGATGGTGGGAAAATATATATATACGATTATAGACCTGAGTTTGCTGGTGTTAATTGGCCAGTGAATGATAGTGGCGTGTTTGAACTTAATGTTTTTGGTGAAACAGGGCAAGACAAAGATTTGTTCTTACATTTAAATATACAAGTTGGGAGTAATGCTGGACAAAGTGTGAAAGTTTCAATACCGAATGTAACAGTAGAGCAACTAAATATCGATCCTCTACATGTTAGTTCTCAAGAGCTTGCAAGTTCAGCAATTTCTAAAATAGACCATGCCATAGCGAAAGCATCAAAAGCAAGATCCACAATAGGTGCCTATCAAAATATGTTTGAACATGCCTATAACAATGTTAAAAACGCTGAAGAAAACTTAACGAAAGCTGAATCAACTTTACGTGACGCAGATATAGCGAAAGAAATGTCCAAATTAAAAAAAGATCAAGTTCTTTTACAATCATCTCAATCGATGATGGCGCAAATTAATCAAATGAGCCAAGGCATCCTAGAAATCTTGGGTTAAATACGAATAAATACAGCACTATTCCAATAAAGGACTAGTGCTGTATTTTTTTGAAAAGATTTATACCTCCCCCTCGTTGACATGACAAAGCAAGCAAAATAATTTGCAACAAAAGAAAAAATTTACATTCTTCTGCCTATTTTTTATTACATTTCCTAGGAAATAGTAACGGTTTAATATTATTGCAATATAAATGCCATGGACGTAATCAAATTAACACCTTCCTGTTCTTTTTCTCAGAAATATCTATGTTACGATGATTTACATTAACAACTAAGAACGCACATGGAGGATTAATGAATGCTTAAAAAAATTATTTCAATTGTACCAGTTGCAATGCTTTCAGCAACTTTAGGTGCGAATGCTCAAGCTGCAACAATAACCGTACAAAAAGGAGATACACTTTGGGATTTATCCCGTGAACATCATACATCTGTAGAAAATATTAAAACGTTGAATCATATTACGACCAACCTTATTCATCCAGGCGATGTCCTTTCTATTGCACAACAATATACTGTTAAACAAGGGGATACATTATGGGACATAGCCCGAGATCATCAAGTAACGGTTTCGCAAATTAAAGAATGGAACCAATTACATACGGACCTCATTCATCCAGGTTTAATTCTATCCATCGTTGATGGTGCGAAAACGAGTACGGCTGTAACGAACAAACCAATCCAGCCTGTAACACATGAATCCAATGAAACGACAACTTCCGTAAATAATAATGCAACTGCAACGGAGAACAAGCCTGAAGCAAGTGCTCCAACAACAAGTAATAGTGCTTCAAAGGATAATGCACCGGAAGCGACTGCTCCATCAAGTAATACTGTTCCTAAGGATAATGCGCCGGAAGCAACCGCTCCTTCAACAAGTAATACGGCTTCCAAGGATAATGCACCGGAAACAACTGCTCCTTCAGCAAATAATACAGCTTCTAAGGAAATTATAGTGGAAGCTTCAGCTTATACGGCTTCATGTGAGGGATGTTCGGGTATTACTGCTACTGGCATTGACCTTAAAGCAAATCCAAATGCAAAGGTCATCTCAGTGGATCCATCAGTCATTCCATTGGGTAGTAAAGTTTACGTAGAAGGCTATGGTGAAGCCATTGCAGGAGATACTGGCGGAGCCATTAAAGGCAAACGAATCGATGTCTTTTTCCCGTCTCAACAAGATGCCATCAATTTTGGCGTAAAACAATTAAAGGTCACAATATTAAACTAACATATCTCTATTCCCATCCTATCCATAGGATTTAATATATATATATAAAGGCGCCTTAAATCCTTTACTAAGCGAAAAAGAACCAGCTTTGGTTCTTTTTTTGCTTAGTTAGTCTTTCAAATGTACTAAACACTAATTCTATAAGAAACTCCTAGGTCCCAAAATAAACTATTTAAATCAAAGAGGCCCTGCCTTACATATATAGGCAGGACCTCTTCGTTTTATTTAAGCATTGTCGCCATTAAAAATTCGCGCGTTCTTTCCTCTTTCGGATGGTCGAAAAATTGTTCTGGTGTGCCACGTTCAACGATTTTCCCATCATGCATATAGACAATCCAATCAGCTACTTCTCTTGCAAATCCCATTTCATGGGTAACAACAACCATTGTCATTCCTTCTTCGGCCAAGTCTTTCATGGTTGTTAAAACCTCTCCCACAAGCTCGGGATCGAGTGCCGATGTTGGCTCATCAAAAAGCATAATGTCTGGTTCCATCGCAAGTGCTCTAGCAATGGCCACCCGTTGCTTTTGCCCACCCGATAGTTTACTAGGATAAACATCCGCCTTATCTTCCAAACCTACTTTTTCCAGCAATTCTTTTGCTTTGATAATAGCCTTCTCTTTGTCTACACCCTTTACCATAATAGGTGCTTCAATAATATTTTCTAACACTGTTTTGTGCGGGAATAAGTTAAAGTTTTGAAACACCATACCAACCTTTTCTCTTATCTTATTAAGGTCATCTGTCTTAGGATTGACTTCATTTCCTTCAATTATAATATGGCCGTTATCCTTTCTTTCTAAAAAGTTCAAACAGCGCAGGAGAGTACTTTTCCCTGACCCACTCGATCCTATTAGACAAACAACATCGCTCTCATAGACTGTCATGTCGATACCTTTCAATACATGTAAGTCTCCAAACGATTTATTCAATTGATTTATTTGTATCATTTCCTTGGCGTCCAATCTTTTCAGCTCCTATCTGTCACTTACTGCTAACTTCAGTTCAATTCGATTTACTACAAATGTCATCAGTGCTACCAGTAATAAGTAGTAGACTGCTACAATGAGTAAATAGGTCATTTCGTCAAAATTATTCGATCCAAGTGTTGTTGCCACATTAAACAGTTCATTCATGGATATAAATGCGGCTAACGAAGAATCTTTTAAACTGATGATAAATTGATTGCCTAAAGGCGGCAATGCTAGACGGAATGCCTGTGGAAGAATAATTCTTCTTAATGTTAGTGTCTTTGTCATACCTAAAGAGCGTCCTGCCTCAAACTGACCTTTATCGACTGATTGAATTGCTCCGCGTAGGATTTCAGAAATATATGCTCCATTATGTAATGCTAGAGCAAGTGAAGCAGCCCAAAAATCAGGTAGCAGGAAAATACCGCTAATCCCGAAGTAAAGGATAAATATTTGAACAATGAGCGGTGTACCGCGGACTAAATAAACATATATATTTGAAATATATTGTAAAATTTTTATATTAGAAATTTTAAATAAGGCAAAGACAAGACCGATGACGATTCCAAGTAAGATAGAAACCACCGTCAGCTCTAAGGTTATAAGCATAGCTTTAAAGAATACACCTTTTGTTTCTATTAGTATGTTAAAAAAATGCGAAAAACTTGGCAAAGTACTACTTCCTTTCTTTTTATAGCATTGGTTTATTCCGGTTTTTTCGTTATATCCTCACCAAAATATTTGATACTGATTTGTGTCAGTGTCCCATCTTCCCGGAGTTGTTCCAAGGATTCGTTTATTCGCTTCAATAGTTTTGGATTATCCTGAGGTAGCACAATCGCTTGTTCACTGCGATTAATTAATTGCTGCCCTTTTATCTCAAATCCTTCCTTTTCAGCAGTTTTCCCTGTAACAAAATCTGTGATTACCGCGTCATGTCGTCCACTGCTCAACGCCTTTAATGCTGTAATATCGCTGTCATATGTTTTGACTTTGTCTGTATACTGGGAAGCTGTATCGGCATATGTTGATCCTTTGGCAACAGCAACTTCCTTTCCCTTTAAATCTTCGACCGTCTTAATTTTACTATCTGGTCTAGTAAAAATTTTCGGTCCCGAATAATAATAAGGGGTAGAAAAAGAAACATGTTTACTGCGCTGTGGGTTAATTGTGTGGCTCGCAACTGCTGCATCGGCTCGGCCTGTTTTCACCCCTTCTACAATTCCTTTGAACTTGATTCGTTTTTGAACCGGCTCAAGACCCATTTCCTTAGCAATCGCTTCACCAACCTCAATATCAAAGCCTGACATTGTAAGATCGTCATTCATATAACTAAATGGCTTAAATTCACCAGAAGTAGCAAAAACAAATTGAGTTTTATTTATCAGTTCAGCTCCGTCTTCAAGCTTCTCCTTCTCAGCACAACCAGACAAAAGGCAGACGACGATTATACTAAAGACCAATAGTAACTTTTTATTTAACAACATGTTGGACTAACTCCTTTCCCTTTCAATTATTCCTATAATGCCTTTTGCTAAATAACTTGCTTATGATGGTTAATACCCTATCTCCCTCGGATAAAACAAAAAAGTGTCAGGCACTTTTAATAGTGCCTGACACTTTCTTCATAATATTTATAATATATACATCTCTTTTAAGTCTTGTCGTTCCTCAATTATTGCCGCTTTTTGCATGTATAAAACTTAGAAAACCGCACTTACTTATCATTAACTGGCAGTTTACATCTCTCTCTTGCTTGAGCAACTTTCTCTAATAGTTGAACAAATTTTTTCTGTTCTTTTTCGCTACTCTTTAGTAGAGAAACACGAATAGAGCTTTCTAAATATTTTCTAACCTGTAAATTGATAAAGAAACTGCTATGATGCCTGTCATCTTCATATAACGCATTGAACCATGAAAATAACTTTAATTTTTTAATATTGCGCTCGATTTTTCGAGAGTCTAAGCCTGTATCACCGATAAAAACATTTGTTGAAGTTACTAAACTAATTGCTATGCCCGTTAAACAAATAGCTGCTAATGCTAACCATTTTAGAATGAACCTTTTCATTATGAATCTCCATCTATTTGATTTTACTGTTAAAGAAAGTCATCTAAAACAGTATTATAAAGTACAAGAATCACATTTACTTATAATAAAGTACTCTGTAATAAGTATAAGTGCGGTTTTTTTCGCCAACGTTTATAATAAAGAAAAGGACGGTGATAAGGATGTTAACGGAAGATTTACAGCAACAGTTGATTGAAACGATTAAGCAGCAGATTAATCCAGATTTTATTATTTTGTTTGGTTCCTTCGCAAAAGGTACTGTGCGCGATGAAAGTGATATTGATCTTGCGTATTTTAGTAAACAACCTCTATCATCTTATGAACGTTTTTTACTTTCTGGCGATTTGGCATTGGTCGCAAATCGGGAAGTAGATTTAATTGATTTAAAACAAATCGATACCGTTTTTACAATGCAAATTTTCAAGCAAGGCATACCGATTTATATACATGATGAAAATGAATATACTCGTCAAAAAATGCGTGCCTATAGTATGTATGCTACATTATGCGAGCAGCGTGCCCCGATAATTGAAGCGATTAAAGAAAGAGGAAGTGTTTTCGGCGATGAATGATGTGATATTAAGTAAAACAACGACTATCGAACGCTGTGTGAATCTTACTCAACTTAAAGTCGATACTTTCCAAAGCAATTACAAAAACTTGTTGAGAAAATAAAAAAAGAAGGAACCCACTTTTAGGTCCCTTCTTTTTTATTAACCGCACTTACTTATGATACGGTTCACCCTTCATAATGCGAAAGCTACGATAAATTTGCTCAATTAAGACGAGCTTCATCAATTGGTGTGGTAGTGTCATTTTGCCAAATGATTGTTTTTCGTCAGCACGTTTGAGGACATCATCGTGTAGGCCGAGGGAACCGCCTATAACGAAAGCAATTTTACTTTTTCCATAAGTCATTAATGACTCAATATCGGCTGCCATTTCTTCAGATGTTTTCATTTTGCCGTTTATGGCAAGGGCGATAACGTATGTGTCTGGGCTAATTTTGGCAAGGATGCGTTCGCCTTCTTTTTTCTTGACGATTTCCATTTCAGCATCACTTAGTTGCTCGGGTGCTTTTTCATCCGGCACTTCAATTAACTCCATTTTTGCGTAGCCACCGAGCCGTTTTACGTATTCGTCGATCCCCATTTTTAAGTACTTTTCTTTTAGTTTTCCGACTGATACAATTGTTATATTCACACGTTATCCACCTTTACATTTCATTTACAAACAAATTATCCACAAAAGTTATCAACATATCCACAAGCGTTTTCTATATATTGTGTAAAGTTATTTACTTGATACAATATATTCTGCTGGCTGTTCACAGTAACTACATTTTGTGGATAACTTTTTTTGCTCTTCTACTTTATCCATTATTGGGAATACTTTTTGCTCCGCAACAAACATGTCTAAAGCGTGCTCTATATGCTTTTCACAACTGTATTTTTCCATTTTTTCGTATCTCCTTATTTTCCGAAATTTCCACAAACTTATTCACAATTCGGTCTATGTTATCCACAATCTATTGTAACAAAGGAATCGCGAGTAGGAAAGGAAGGCTTTTCCCCGCTATCTGCTGTGTAAAGTAGTTATTCACAAATATCTAGTTATCCACATCTACTTTTACTAATGTTTGACTCTAAAACACTTTATCCTAAGCGAGGCTAGCTCCGTCTTCTGGACAAAATTTCAGATGAAAGTAATCGTCGATGATAACAAAAACAGTGACTCCTGCTCAGACCATAGTAAGCCGCAACAGTCGGCGCGCATGCGAGGGTTGCGGCTTACTGTGCTGAGCGGAAAGCACCGCCGCAGCGGACATCAACGGCATAGCAAAAAGTGTTAGATTGACTTTCATCAATCTAACACTTTTCCTCTTTGTTTTATTATAAAGAATCGCTATTTGTTAATGTTAATGTTACTTCAACTAATTTACCTTGGCGATAGACTTTCATTGTTAATTTGTCGCCAATTTTTTTGTCGTTGTACAAATGTTTACGTAAATCAATAGACGTTTCGATTTTTTCGCCATCCATTTCAACAATTACATCATATTGTTGTACGCCTGCTTTTAAAGCTGGAGAGTTACCAACTACGTCTGTAATGACAACACCTGTTGTTACATCTTGCGGTAATTTTAAAGTTTGTTGCTGATAGAATGCTGGTACGTCTGTTAAATCAACTAATGAAATACCCATTGTTGGACGTTTCATTTCACCGTTTTTCTCTAATTCCTCAATAATTGGAATCGCTGAATTAATAGGAATTGAGAAGCCTAAACCTTCTACAGATGATTCAGCAATTTTCATGGAGTTGATGCCGACTAATTCACCAGCTAAGTTTACTAGTGCACCACCACTGTTACCAGGGTTGATGGCCGCGTCTGTTTGTAAAACTTCTTGTTGCCAATCTGCCACTTTGTCGCCATTTAAATCAACTGGCACAGAACGATCTTTACCCGACACAACACCTGTTGTAACAGAGCCATAAAAATCTAAGCCAAGTGGATTCCCAATCGCAATAACTGTTTCACCTTGTTTTAATACATCTGAGTTACCAAATGTCGCAACTGTTTTAACATCCTTTGAACTGATTGAAATGACAGCTAAGTCTGTCCAAACATCGCTCCCGACTAATTGCGCCTGTTCTTTTGAGCCATCTTGCATTGTTACTTCTAATTGTTTCGCGCCTTCAATTACGTGATTATTTGTGACGATAAAGGCTTTGTCTCCATCTACTTTATAAATAACACCTGAGCCGCTTCCTGTTGCAGTTTCTTGTGTCGTTTGTTGATTCCAAAAACCGCCGCTTGCCACTTCTTGAATATTTGTAATCCCTACGACAGCACCTGAAGCCTTGTCAACTGCACTAATGACATCGGTTGTTACTTCGGTCGCTACTTGGTTGATGGTTGTGTCATTTTTACCTGTGCTGCTTGATGTTGTTCCTGGCATTTGATTGACAAGTCCAGGAAGCATCAGCCAAACAAGTAGGGCACCGATAATAACCCCAACAAGGCCACTAAAGAAATAGCCACCTTTACCTCCGCCATTGCTGCTGCCTTTCTTTTTTGAACGCTTCTCTTGCATTTCTTTTTCCTCGCGTTCAAGTCTCTCCTGAAGAGGTGATTTCTGCACTTCATCATTATTTAGAAAATCACTGTTTTTATCATCGTCGTTAAAATAACTCATGTTTCTCATCCTTTCTAAAACTGCTATCTACTTAATTCTTGCCTTTATCATACGATTCAAACATTAAAATTACATGAAAAATAAATAAAATGGGTATAAAAAATAGCTGTTCAATGCATGAATAAACAATGCACTGAACAGCTTTTCTTTGTTTTCATTTCGATAATCATTTGTTGCCTTATTAAACCGTTACTAGTTTTGTTGGCTCCTCAGCATCCGTATCTAATAAATGGACATACTCACCTGCAATAATGCCACAAGATTGCAAAGTTTGCGAAACGCTCATGCGCGCAAGCTCTTTCATATTATTATCTTTACTTAAATGTGATAAATAAATATTTGTTGGCTTTTCAAACACAACTTCGCTCATGGCAATGGCTGCATCTTCGTTCGATACATGTCCTACATCACTCAAAATACGACGCTTAATAGACCATGGATAACGCCCCATTTGTAGCATATTGACATCATGATTACTTTCAAACACAAAGGAATCTGCGCCTCGAATAATGCCTTTCATACGGTCACTAACATAGCCTGTATCAGTAATAATCACGAGTTTACGATCATTTTCATGAAATGAATAAAACATCGGATCTGCGGCATCGTGTGACACAGCAAAGGATTCAATTGCTAATGAACCAAAATGCTTTACCGTTTCCATTTCAAACTCAAAACGTTGCTCTATAGGAATATCTCCTACGAGTCCATCCATCGCTTGCCACGTTTTTGCATTTGCATATACCGGTACATTATATTTACGTGCCAATACGCCAATTCCTTTAATATGATCACTATGCTCATGTGTAACTAAAATGCCACTTAGCTGTTTCATATCACGGTCGATTTTTGCGAAGAGCTGTTCCATCTTTTTGCCACTTAAACCAGCATCGACAATAAATGCATGATTATCGTTCTCTACATAAATCGAATTCCCTGTACTACCACTTGCTAAAACACTAAATCGCATCACTAAACTCCCCAGTCTTCTTCTTCAACCTCTTGCTTGTCCTCTTGTATTTCAATAATCTTGCCTTCTACAGCATCCACAAAATACTCTTCTATTTCACCGTCTGATAATTTTACACGAACTTCCCATGTTGGCAACAATACTTGTGTTTGTGTTAAGTAGACAAGTGTAGAATAGCCCAGCTGCATATGCTCAACATGTGAATCTGGCTTTAAAAGCCCTTTTGCGTATAATGCCTGAATGACCTGAATCGGTGGCAGCACACTTTGTTGTTGCTCCACTTCATCTATATTATCTAGCTTCGTTTGCTCATACGTCGTCACTTCATCATTGGCATTCCAATGTATTTTTAACAAACCACTCTTATTGTAATAGAGCATTCGATTATTTGTTTTTTGAAAGAAGATGGCGATATGTTCATCACGATTGACCTTCCATAATCCATAGGAAGCACCTTCTTTAATATTTGCCTCTACAAATTCTGTGAAGCTTGCATCATCATTCACATTGCGCAATTTTACGGGATTTACTAAATTTACGTGCGCCTCTTTTCCTTCAAATTTTCCATCTACAAAACTTACTTGATGATTAGAGTCGGTAAAATCAGCAGCCGTAAAAGTATGAACTATGCCTTTAATATACGTAGCAGACTCGACACTATGCGGCAGAACGCCATACGTAATATTATCCTCTTTTAATCGGGCATCAATTGTTTTCTCCCCTGTGATCTCTACGCTTTGTGCCTCATTGTAACGATTCACATACAATGAGTATAAGAAAATATTTAATATTAAAAAGACGACAATAAAAATGGATTTTGTTCTATTCCAATCCATTTTTTACACCCCCAAGCATTTCAGGTGTTAGTAAAATCCATGAACCATTACGAATAATAAACCAGCTCGGTTCTAACGTAAATAATTTTAGATTTTCATCTTGCGTTAAATAATAGCCAATAGAGATTTCATCTATATCTGATAAAACAATATTATTGAGCTTTTGAATTTTTTCAACGATCTCTGTTCCAGAAGGTAGCTCTTTAATCTCTTTTTCCGATATGTCTAAAGAGAAGTACGGACGTCGATAGCGGAAAATGCGATTATCTCCCCATTGCGTTGTAATACGTGTCGTTGTTTGATCACTATAGACAGGGAACCCTTGTAAATAAAGCTGATAATCAATTTGATTTTTACTTGGGTTGCTTGATACATAGCGGTAATCACCTGTAAAGCCCCCATGCTCATTAATAAATTCAAAACTATCCTGGAAGAGCTTCGAGGGTTCTATTCGTTCGCTACTTTCTGCAGCTGGATAGACATACGTTAATGATTTAAACCTTTTGTCGAGCGTCATAAGAGACCATGCATCTGTATATTTTTCAAATGCCGCACTTTCAACATTACGTTGGACGACATTTGGATCTGAGAATAATACATTTTTAAATAGTCCTGGTGATAGTTCATTCATAAAATACGTATATTTTACAGATTCAATTTTGTCACTCGCAACGTAAAGTGAAGTATAGCCTTCACGTTCTATTTCTTTATACGGACTTTGCTGATCTACCGGTTCAATAATATCCTTGGCAAATTCATTAATATTGGTCATCGTTACATGTGAGCGTAATAATGATTTATTAGAGCTGCTAACGAAGTACATTTGCACTTCTTTGTTTGCGTAATTCGTCCAATCTATAATAATCCGATTGAATGTTGTCTCTGGTAACTCTTTTTCATCAAAGTTAAAAATTGAACCAAGCTCTGAAAATGGAATTTCTCCGGCAAAAAATACAGTCATTCGATTATTCGCTCGTATCATTTCATTGATATAGGATGGTGAAATATTATTATTTACCCGCACTAAATCGAGAATGTTCCAACCTTTGAAAACATTCATAATGTCTTTCATTGCGCCATTGGATACAGTGCCAGTCAATTTATCGTCAATGCTGTATAGTGCTTTATATGGCTTAATAACATCTTCCACTTTCTTTTGAGTACCAATTAAAATTTCCTTACCCTCTGTTTGCTCAATGACTTTGTAATCAGGGGAATATGTCCAAATACTAAAAGTTAGCACAATACTTAGCATAACGAGTAGAAATAAAACGATAGACTTTACTGGTTCTATATATTTCATTCCCACTCACCTGCCTCGTCAAAATCATCTAATTCATATGGTAATGTGAAGAACACCGTTGTCCCATATCCTTCTTCACTTTCTGCCCAAATCTTCCCACCGTGCGCTTCAATCATTTCGCGTGCAATCGCTAATCCAAGACCTGTACCACCCATTGAGCGTGCTCGTGCGCGATCGACACGATAAAAACGATCAAAAATGCGTCCTACATTTTCCTTTGGAATACCCATGCCATCATCTGATATCATGACTTTCAGCATATTTCCTTGGACGGTAAAACCAAAGCGCACATTGCCGCCGTCTGGAGAATATTTTATAGCATTTGAAATCACATTATCAATTACTTGCGTCACCTTATCCGTATCAATTTCAACATAATATGATGTCTCTGGTAGCAAGCGCTCAAAAGCAACGTTTTCTGATTTAGACATCTCAAATCGATCGATAATCCGATTAAAGAATGAGTTAAATAACACAATATCCTTATTCAATTTATAATTACTACTATCCATTCGTGACAGCTGCAATAAGTCATTCACTAAACGAATCATACGCTCGGTCTCTGTTTGTGTAACATTTAAAAATGTTGGCGCTATGTTGTCATCCTTCCATGCACCATCAATTAATGCTTCTAGATAACTACGCATCGTTGTTAACGGTGTTCGAAGCTCATGGGATACATTCGAGACAAATTCTCTACGCTCCATTTCAATCTTTTCCTGCTCCGTAATATCATGAAGCACCGTAATTAACCCATTAATAAAACCTGTTTCTTTTTGAATAACAGAAAAATTGGCACGTAAAATATACGGTGCATCTGCCGTACTAAAGTCCAAATTAATGGCATCATTCATATGAATTAAATCTTCAAAACTATACTCCTGATCAATTCCTAAAACAGAAGCGATTGGACGTCCTAATGTAATATCTCTTGAAATATGCAGTAACTCTAACGCTGGATCATTAATTAGTATAATACGTCCTTTGCGGTCTGTAGCAATAACGCCATCCGTCATATTACTAAGAACGGAGTCGAGTTTACGCCGTTCCGCCTCTGTCGTCGACTGCGACTCTTGCAAACGATTGGTCAGATGATTAAAGGTAATGGCTAACTGTCCAATCTCATCGGTTCCATAGACTCGTACTTTGCGAGAAAAGTTACCCTTCGCCATCGCTTGTGCTTGTTTACGCATATCCGCAATAGGCTGGGTAATGGTACGCGCCACTAAAATACCTAAGAAAATCGTAACGACTAATGAAACGGCAGTACCACCTAAGAAGATACGGTTAATATCATTCATCTGCTCAAAAACAGATTCGATATTTGCTTCAATATAAAGCACACCAATTATTTCATCATCAGGGCCAGCCCCTTCTCGGATTGGCGTTGCCAACACCCACACTCGGTTTCTTGTTTTATTATCGAGTTTTATTAAATCAAATAGTGTTTCTGCGGATATCGCTCGACGGACAAGGTCTGTATTCGAACGCTGTCCAATTAAACTTTGATTATCTACTTCTGAAGTTGCAAGTATACGCTGTCTACTATCAATTACGCGAATTTCTAAAATGTCGCCCGTTGAAACATCCTTCAACCCTGTTGAAAATTCCTTTACAATCGATTTCAAACTTTCCTCAAGTGAAGGCATACTTTCATCGCGCTCTTTCAAAATTTCTTCACGAATGCTATATTGCATCAAATCTACACGCTGAAAAATAGAATCTTGGAAATTACTTTTTAAATTTTCCTCTAATTGCTTGGCGAAATAGATTCCTATAATTTGTAATGCTAACATGATTAGCAAAATATAAATAAGTACAAGCTTGACATGAATTGATTTAAAGAAGCTTACTTTTTGCATTCCCTTTACTCCTGTTCAGGATTTCGTAAATAATACCCTACGCCACGACGAGTGACAATCCACGCTGGATGGCTTGGATTATCCTCGATTTTTTCACGAAGTCGACGAATCGTTACATCGACTGTACGTACGTCACCGAAATAATCGTACCCCCATACAGTTTGTAAAAGATGCTCACGCGTCATCACTTGTCCAATATGTTTCCCTAAATAATGTAGTAATTCAAACTCTCGATGTGTCAGTTCAATGGCTTCATCACGTTTCATTACCTGATACGCGTCAGGCTGAATAACAAGAGATCCTACTACAATTTCATTTGATGCTTCTTCTTCTTCCTCAGCTGCAGGCGCTACTACTTGCAGGCGACGCATATTTGCTTTCACACGCGCGATAAGCTCTCGTGTACTAAAAGGCTTTGTTACATAATCATCCGCGCCCATTTCTAACCCTAACACCTTATCAATCTCAGATCCTTTAGCGGTTAACATAATGATAGGAAAATCATATTTTTTCCGAATTTCTCGGCAAACTTCCATACCATCTCTTTTTGGTAACATTATATCTAACAGCATTAAATCTGGTTGCTCTTCCTCAACCTTTTCTAACGCTTCATCTCCATCATAAGCACAAATTACTTTGTAGCCTTCCTTAATTAAATTAAACTGTAAAATATCTGCGATTGGTTTTTCATCATCAACAACTAATATTGTTTTGTTCATATATTCTCTCCCTTTCGCTATTCATCTATTCTAAACAATGTGTATTTGTAAAGTTACTACTCTTAACTCTAACATGCTTTTAGCTTCCATGCATTATTCACGAACAGTTTCCCTATTTCGACAATTATTTCTCGGGAAATATCTTCGTTTTGAACCTACTATACAAAAAGGCAGCCCACTATTGGACTGCCTTTTAAAAAAGATCCATTATGCCCTGTGTTACGTCGTCCAGATTTTTCAAGTTTACTTAAAAAGCACCACTTAAAATCTAATGACATCCGCAAAGGCTTAACTTGATTCAGCCTGGGTAAAACCCCCCCTCTGAATTCAGTACATTACTGACCTACATATGATAATGGATTGACAAGCTCACCATTTTTCTCAACTTCAAAGTGTAAATGTGTACCTGTTGAATTTCCTGTAGAGCCCATAATCCCAATAACAGAACCTTTTTCAACTACTTGTCCAACGCTAACTTTAATGGAAGATAAATGTCCATAAAGCGTCGTATAGCTATTATTATGATTAATAACAATGCGATTACCATAGCTGCCTGAAAAACCGGCTGCTACTACGACACCATTATCTGAAGCTAGTATATTGTAGTTACTAGGTCGAGCAATATCAATTCCACGATGGTTGGCACCCCAACGTTGCCCCATTCCACTTGAAATATAGCCCCCTACTGTTGGCCAGGCAAAGTCGCCCGTTCCTCGAGAAGAAACAACTTTTGTCCCTACAACTTCAATTTGATCTACTGGTTGTTGTAAGACGGTTTCTTCTAAAGCTACTTTTGACGTTCGAGTCCCATTTTCAGCAGTGATTAAGTACGAAGTTTCTTTTTTTCCGTTAACGCCTTGCTGCTTAGTAACGGTCTCTCCTTTGTACATCGTAGGGTCTTCTTCAATTATTTTTTTAAATGCAATTGTATCTGTAATTTTCTTTTCTTGTTTTACTTCAATTGTTACAAATGGTTTTGCAACTGTTACATTGAGTGCTTGTCCTATTTGTAACACTGTATCTACTGTCAGACCAGGATTTAATGCCATTAATTCAGCCGTTGTTAAGTTATGCTTTTTAGCGACTGCGCCTAAAACATCACCTGATTGAATTTTATATAACTCTTGCTCTAGAGAGCCTGTCATTAAATATTTTACTGCTTCTTCAGGTGAAACGATATTTTTTGGTGCTACTTTTTCACTGACACCTGAAATGCCTTGTTTAAACGTAATATTTAAAAGGCGTGATTCACCCGATTGCAAAGCCGGTAATTCATTTAAAGATTGTTGATTAGCCAGTAAATCATCTAACTGCTGTGGTGAAACATATTGTAGCTTAAGCATACGAATTGTTTCTTCATAAGCAGCTGCATCTTTTAAGTAAGCGATTGGCTTATTATCTACTAATAAAGTAAAAGCAGGTGCTTGCGCTACTAATGTTTGCTCTAAGTTTGCTAATGTTTCTGCATCCTTCGTTTCATTGCTAAACACTTGCTCTGGTATGATTTTCACCGCAGAGTTCGCATCAATTGATAAGTCTTTATACTGATTACTTGCTTGTTGCTCTTTTGATGCAATGATTTCGCGAACAGCTTTATCATCAGATACAGCGCCCATATATTCATTATCTACATAGACATGGTAAATTTTATTTAATGCTTCTTTATGATTATTTTCTTTTGTAAAGCCCACGTTTATTGCGAAACTTGCCATTAATACTGCAATAATTGATACTTTTTTTAAAGAAGAAAAATTGTAGGTGGATCGATTGTTTTCTTCTTTTTTATTCCAAGACGAACTCATCAATAAAGCCCCTTCCAACTTTAACCTAACATAGGTTTAATTACCCACAAAGAATTTTGCACCACTATAATGTATCATAAAGAAAATGTTGTTTGAATATTTTATCCTTTTTGTAATGAAAATGTATTATTTCTCTACTAATTGTTACATAATCCCTATTATTTACAGAACTAATTCAACTTTCTTTATATTAAAAATTATGAAATATTATCCTTTTTATTTTATTTTAAAGGCGTTGCAAACATATTGCTTTTTACTTTTTAAATATTTCGATAAAATAAAGTAAGAGACTAGTTGATTGGAGCGATAGAATTGATTGATTCACAAACCTCATTGAAGGTATCGAAAGCAAAGCTACAAAAAAAGAATACAGTTCGTAAAATTACCACCAGAACGATAATGGTTGCAATCGGTGCTATCATTATGGCATTAGGACTAGAGCTATTTTTAGTACCCAACCACATTATGGATGGTGGAATCGTTGGTGTATCCATTATCGCCTCACATTTATTAAGCTTACCCCTGGGCATATTCATCTTCGTTTTGAACTTACCTTTTATCTTTTTAGGCTATAAACAGATTGGAAAAACTTTTGCCCTTTCCACTGGGCTTGGCATCACAGTCCTCTCCGTTACAACCATCTTCTTACATAATCTTGAACCATTTACAACCGACACATTACTCGCCACAGTTTTCGGAGGTATGATTTTAGGTATTGGCGTTGGTATCGTTATCCGATATGGCGGTTCTTTAGATGGAACTGAAATTTTAGCCATTTTATTTAATCGAAAGTCCCCATTCTCGGTAGGGGAAATTATTATGTTTTTTAATCTTCTTATCTTTACCGTTGCAGGTTTTGTTTTTACGTGGGAACAAGCAATGTATTCGATTATGGCTTACTATATCGCCTATAAAATGATTGATATTGTCATACAAGGGATGGAAGAATCGAAATCTGTTTATATTATTAGTGATGAGATTGATGAAATCGGTCAAACGATCATGGATCGACTTGGTCGTGGGGTTACTTTTCTTCACGGTGAGGGTGCCTATACTGGCAATGACAAAAAAGTAATTTTTACAGTTATAACGCGCTTAGAAGAATCCAAATTGAAAACAATTGTCGCTGAAATTGACAGTCATGCATTCCTTGCAATAGGAAATATTGCAGAAGTAAAAGGCGGTCGCTTCAAGAAGAAGGATATTCACTAAAAAAACATAAAAAAGCGCGTACCAGTTATGGCACGCGCTTTTGTCTTTATTATGTTTAGGAAACAATTGATTGGAGCGGAGAGCGGGCGACTCCTGTGGGAACGCACAGCACGTAAGACGCAACAAGCCGCGCGCAAGCGAGGGTTGCGGCTTACGGTGTGCCCACGGAAAGCGCCCGCACGTAGCGGAAATCAAAGCGTTAGAACTAATTATGCTTCCCAAATATCCACTAATACATTTGTTTGTTCACGACCAGGGCCTACAGAGAAGGTAGCAATTTGAATACCCGTTAATTCACTTACACGTTCAACGTAACGGCGTGCATTCTCTGGTAACTCTTCTAATGTACGGCAGCCTGTAATATCTTCTGACCAGCCTGGAAGCTCTTCATAAATCGGTTCACATTGTTCAATAATATGAAGATTTGCTGGGTACTCTGTAATCGTTTCATCTTTAAATTTATAAGCTGTACAGATTTTCACTGTCTCTAAGCCCGATAAAACATCAATAGAATTTAGTGATAAATGTGTAATACCACTTACACGGCGTGAATGGCGAACGACAACCGTATCAAACCAGCCTACACGGCGAGGGCGTCCAGTTGTTGTACCGTATTCACGACCCACTTCACGAATTTGTTGACCCACTTCATCAAATAATTCCGTTGGGAACGGGCCATCTCCTACACGTGACGTATAGGCTTTACATACACCAATAACACTTGTAACTTTAGATGGGCCAACGCCTGAACCAATAGCAACACCACCAGCAACAGGGTTTGAAGAAGTAACAAATGGATATGTTCCTTGATCGACATCAAGTAAAATACCTTGTGCGCCTTCAAATAATACTTTGCCACCCTCATCAATAACATCATTTAAAATTTTTGAAGTATCCGCCACATATTTTGCGATTTCTTGTCCATAACCGTAATATTCTTCGAAAATTTCTTCGAATGTGATTCCTTCGACTTCATAAAATTTCTCAAACAATTTATTTTTAATTGCTAAATTATGACGTAGTTTTTCTTCGAATACTTCTTTATCTAATAAATCAGCCATACGGATACCGATACGTGCTACTTTATCTTGATAGCATGGACCGATTCCTTTGCAAGTTGTACCGATTTTATTATCGCCACGGCTTTCTTCATCTGCAATATCTTGTTTAATATGATATGGCAAAATGACATGGGCACGATTTGAAATGCGAAGATTATCTGTATTAATGCCTCGCTCTTGAAGCCCTTTTAACTCTGTTACAAGCGACTTTGGATTAACTACCATCCCATTTCCCATTACAGAAGTTTTTTCTTTGTAGAAAATACCTGATGGAATTAAATGAAGTTTATATGTTTCACCATCGATTTTAATGGTATGGCCTGCATTATCGCCACCTGCAAAACGCGCGATTGCATCTGCCTTTTGTGAAAGGAAATCTGTAATTTTACCTTTCCCTTCGTCTCCCCACTGTGTTCCTACAACTACAACTGATGTCATAATCAGCACCTCCGTTAGATACGTATTGTATCTCATTAATCAAGCCGTAAATTATTGTAACAATGATAGAAACGACTCGTCAACAAAAAATAGTTAAAAACACGAACATAAAATCAATTACTATGATTTAACGTTCGTGTTTAATGACGGAATGGTATGAATATTATCTCTTTTTTAGATAAATATTACTAATCACGTGGAGGTGGTGGTGGCATTTGTGACCAATCCACGTTAATAAATTTATTGAATTCCTTTTTAAAAGCAAGTGTAACTGTTCCTGTTGGACCGTTACGCTGTTTAGCGATTATAATTTCAATCATATTTTTACTCTCGGACTCTTTATCGTAATAATCATCACGATATAAGAAGGCAACAATATCGGCATCCTGCTCAATACTTCCTGATTCACGCAAGTCACTCATCATTGGTCGCTTATCTTGTCGTTGTTCTACACCACGTGATAACTGAGATAATGCAATAACAGGTACCTTTAATTCACGCGCTAATTGTTTTAAAGAACGTGAGATTTCTGATACTTCCTGTTGACGGTTTTCACCTGGCTTACCACTACCTTGAATAAGCTGTAAGTAATCGATTAGAATCATTCCAAGTCCATGCTCTTGTGCTAAACGTCTACACTTTGCTCGAATTTCATTGATACGTACACCGGGTGTATCATCAATAAAAATACCCGAATTCGATAAACTTCCCATTGCCATCGTTAGTTTACCCCAATCTTCGGTTGTTAAAGCACCTGTACGTAAAACTTGTGCATCAATATTTCCTTCCGCACATAGCATACGCATGATTAGTTGCTCGGCACCCATCTCTAATGAGAAGATGGCAACATTTTCACGTGCTTGTACAGCAACACTCTGTGCAACATTTAGCGCAAAAGCGGTTTTCCCTACAGAAGGTCGTGCTGCAACGATAATTAAGTCATTGCGTTGGAAACCAGCTGTAATATGATCTAGATCACGGAATCCTGTCGGAATACCCGTTACATCACCTTTACGTGATTGCAGCTGCTCGATATTATCGAACGTTTCTACTAAAACGTCTTTTACATGTTTAAAGTCGCCAGCATTTTTGCGGTTGGCGACCTCCATCATTTCCTTTTCTGCTTCGCCAAGTAATGCCTCTACCTCATCCTCACGCGTGTAGCCATCTTCAACAATTTTTGTAGCTACACGGATTAAACGACGTAATAGCGCTTTTTCCTCAACGATTTTTGCATAGTGAGCAACGTTTGCTGCCGTAGGGACAGCATTGGCGAGCTCTAGTAAATACGATAGCCCGCCAACATCTTCAATCTCTTTTTTTGCTGATAATTCCTCAGTAACTGTTACAACATCTATCGCTTTTCCTAGATCACTTAAGCGCAGCATCGTTTCAAAAATCTTCTTGTGTGCGTTTTGGTAAAAATCATCGGCTAGCAATATTTCTGATGCCGTAATAAGTGCCTGTGGTTCTAGAAAAATGGCACCGATAACCGATTGCTCCGCTTCCCGGTTATGCGGTGGAACGCGGTCTATCATCGGTTCATTCATGGATAGTCGCCCCTTATTCTTCCGTTACTTGCACTTTTAATGTTGCTGATACTTCGTGGTGTAGTTTTACTGGTACATTTGTAAAGCCTAGTGCACGGATTCCTTCAGGTAAAGTCATTTTTCGTTTATCTATTTTAATGCCATGTACTTTTTGAAGTGCTTCAGCAATCTGTTTTGTAGAAACTGAACCAAATAGGCGACCGCCATCACCTGATTTTGCTTTTAATTCAACAGTTAAGGCTTCTAGCTTTTCTTTTAAAGCTTGTGCTTCAGCTAATTCTGCAGCCGCATTTTTTTGTTCTAATTTCTTTTGACCTTCTAATTGGCTCATTGCTTGTGCATTCGCTTCTGCAGCGTAACCATTTTTAATTAGGAAGTTTTGTGCATAGCCATCTGCTACGTTTTTTATTTCCCCTTTTTTCCCTTTACCTTTAACATCTTTTAAAAATACTACTTTCATAATTCAGAACTCCCTTCGAGTACCTCATATATGGCCTCTTCTAAATATTTTTTTACCTCATCTATGGAAAGTGCGTCTATTTGACAAGCTGCATTTGTTAAATGCCCGCCACCGCCAAGCCTTTCCATGATAAGCTGTACATTTACTTCTCCTAGCGATCTTGCACTAATACCGATTTTACCATCAGAGCGATGGGCAATAACGAAAGATGCGTTCACATCTTTCATCGTTAATAAAATGTCAGCTGTTTGTGCGATTAACACGGAATCATAAATTTTAGCATCTTCACCGACAGCTACCGCAACGCCTGGTTTGACGAATTTGACCGTTTGCACAATTTTTGAACGTTCGATGTACGTAATAATATCTTCTTTTAATAGCCTTTGTACTAAAACCGTATCGGCCCCATTTGTTCGTAAATACGAAGCAGCCTCAAACGTACGTGCACCTGTGCGCAACGTGAAACTCTTTGTATCAACAATGATGCCGGCTAATAATGCTGTCGCCTCTAGCATATTAATTTTTGCTCGTTTTGGCTGATACTCTAGTAATTCTGTTACAAGCTCAGCTGTAGATGAAGCATAAGGCTCCATATAGACGAGTGTTGGATTTTCAATAAAGTCTTCACTACGACGGTGATGGTCGATGACGACTACCTTTTCCGCAAGCTTTAATAAATGTGGATCAATGACTAAATTAGGCTTATGAGTATCCACTATAATGAGTAAAGATTTCTCCGTCATTTTCCCGGCAACTTCTTCTGGTGTTAAGAAATGCTCATAGAAGTCCGATTTCGTTTCAATTTCATTCATTAAACGTGTTACGCTACCGTTTAATTCATCAAAATTAATCACAACATAGCCTTTTACATCATTCATTTGTGCCATTTTGCGGACCCCGACAGATGCGCCGATTGAGTCCATATCCGGGTTTTTATGTCCCATTACAAACACTTGGTCACTGTCTTGTATTAAATCACGTAATGCATGTGAGATAACGCGCGCTCTTACACGTGTACGTTTTTCTACAGGGTTGGTTTTCCCACCGTAAAATTTAAGCTTTCCAGTAGGTTGCTTGATAGCTACCTGATCCCCACCACGACCTAATACAAGGTCTAGGCTTGATTGAGCTAACTCACCAAGTTCCACTAATGAAGAAGAACCCGCACCGACGCCAATACTAAGCGTTAGCGACAGATTTTTTTGTGCTGTCTTTTCACGAATTGTATCTAAAATAGTAAATTTCTTTTTTTCTAGTTCCGTTAAAATGGACTCATTTAACACCGCTAAAAAACGATCTGATGAGATTCGTTTTACAAAAATACCATGCTCCGCTGCCCAATCGTTGACGATAGATGTGACCATCGTGTTTGTTAAGCTACGAGGTTGATCATCCATTGCTTGGGTGATTTCATCATAGTTATCAACAAATAATATGGCAATGACTGTGCGATCTGCAAAGTATTGTTTTTCAATAGCGATTTGTTCTGTAATATCGAAGAAGTAAAGTAAACGCTCTTCTTCTTTGTAAAAGACACGATATTTGCGATCACGAAGCGTTATCGTTGCTTCTTTTGTCTCCTCGGTCTTCATCAGTACATAGATGTCATCAGAGATATTGACGATGCCCTCACCCACTAATGACTCATTGTCTAACACATTTTGCATATATGGGTTTGACCATTCGATTTCGTACTCTTCATTCACTAGTAAAATTCCGATTGGCATTTCAAGCAAAGCCTCTTCTCCAACCTTTTTCATACGGAAGGAAATAGACTCTATATGCTTTTCTGTCTCTTCAAAAGTATTTTGTTCAATTTTCCATGTATAGACCATTAACACTGCAAAGCCTATGCCATAGCCAAAACCTATTCCGATATTCCAAATACAAAGAAGCGCGAACGTCACGATGCCAAAAATGGAAAGAACAAAAAGCGGATAGCGGATTGGTCGTTTTCTAAAAGTTCCCATTACATCAGCCCCTTATTCCTTAGTCTTCCCTTTCACAAGTGAACGCACGTCGAAACCTAAATCGATAATACCGAGTAAAATAATGAATGATGAGAGTGGAATGGCTAAAATAGTAGCAACCCATTTCACAACGTTCGGCATGCCTTTCGTTGCAATGAAATAATGGATAAACGCTATCCCTTGAAGGATAAATAACATCCATAAAATATATGACACATTTAATACAATAACATCTAGCATAGAGCCCGCTTCTGGACGTATAAATAGGTTAATACACAAAATAATCATGTAGTACCATAAAATTGAGCGTGGTAGTCGCAAATGTTGAAACGCTGGAAATTTTGGGACTGCTAAACCTAGTCGTTTTAAAATCGGTAAATTTAAAGTAATAACAATAAACGCTATTAAAAATGCGGAAATTGTTACTGTTGACGGCACCGTTAGCTCCATTGCTCTAAGTGTAGCCTCCAATTTTTCAGGTTGGAAAGCATATTGTCCCGTCATACTTTTAGCAAGCTCATTGGATTGCTCATAGCTATCACGGGCAACTTTTAAACTTATTTCAACGATGTTAATTTTCGCTATTTGCACAAAAGCTAAATAGACAAGCGCTGACGATAAAAGTACCGCGACACCTGTTGACATGAATAAATGAAGTTTACTCTTCTTCAATTGAATTCCATTACCTATAACTACCCCAAGTAACGCCGTAATAAAGGCGAACGGTAGCATGAACAGTCCACTCGTTAGCATTGTTAAAATACAGCCAACAACTGCTACGAATATCGATGCGGAACGCTTGTAATGTGCACTATACCAAGCAATCGGTAATGGAGAAAAAATTAAGGCAATGATTAAAAGAATTGGTATATACGTTGCAATCATCATTAAGATTGTAAACATTGCAACCATCATCGAACCTTGTACAAGCGCCTTTGTTTGATTATTCGGCATTGAAAACCTTCCTTTTTGTCTGTCAAACTTACTAAACTTTATTGTACCATTTTTTCACCCTATTGAACAAAAAACGCGAAGGACGTCTAGATGCTTTTTGATGAATTCATGACAAAAGAAAAGTTTTTTAATTAAAATAGGTGTATTGCCATTGAATTTTACTGTTTTTGAAGCATGTAAAAGACAACTAATAAAGGCAAAATTAAAACATGAGTTCAGTACAATACCGAACTCATGCCACTAAAATTATTAAGAGGCTATTTAGTGCTCACCAATTTGGCGTCCAATAAAATCCCCCCAGAACTCATCCAATATTCTTGATCTACATATTGCGAACTTAAATAACTATGAGTAGCCATCACAATCGTTGTTTCATTGCCACATAACCTTTTAAAAAGATTAAACACTAACCTAGTCGTATCGTCGTCCAATGACCCAGTAGGCTCATCTGCTATTAACAATGTAGGCTTTTTAATGAGCGCTCTAATGACCCCTACACGCTGTCTTTCTCCCCCAGATAGCTTTTCAATTTTTTTATCAAGTAAATGGTCAATTTTTAAATACGCACTCAGCTCTTCGCTATAGGTGGTGCTTTGCTTTTTATCATATTTACCTAATAATAATGGTGCCAGTATATTTTCCCGAACTGTGAGGTTACGAATCATTGGATTGTATTGTGAGATATAGCCAATTCGACTACCTCTTATATTCGAAAGTTCGTTAAGATGTTGCTTATGCATTTCGATCCCATCCATTATGTACTGGCCACTATCTGCCTTTTCAAGTCCCGCCAATATATTAAGTAACGTGCTTTTACCGACACCGCTTGGTCCTTTTATAGAGATAAATTGATTGGCGGCAACTTCTAAATTAATGTTGGTTAATATCGTTTTTTCCTTATATGTTTTTACTATGTTAACTAATGATATAAAGTTTATCATGTTAATCACCCTTTAACTTTTCGATGATATTCGTTGTTGCTAATAAGTTATTCACTAACAGATAAACAACGATATTGAATACCAACCAAACGATGAACCCGGCAATTATTAAAATGGATAGTATCGTAGTGTCTTGCATAAATAAAACAGTGCATAACAATGCCAATCCTATACTTATGCCATTGAGGATTGAAAATTCAAGTTGGATCGTTTTTTTGATTTTATGATTTGTAACACCACACATAATAAACACTAAATACGTATCAAATTGTCTTTTTATAAAGCTTTTAACAAACAAATAGAAAGCACACAAAATAAAAATAAATACAACACCCGATATTGTAACAATAAGTGTTTGATTGGTTTCAATCATTTTATATAAAAGATCAACTGCTAGCGAATTCGCACCAATAATTTGATAATCAGTGAAATTCGTCACTTTTTCTATCTCTCCAATTTCCTTTCTTACTTCAAGTGCGTTTAAGTTGGTCATTAAAATACCACCCATTTTGCTTAAAAGAAGTGCCCTAAAGAATACTTCATTTACCTCCGTTTTTTGTAACAATTCAGAAGGCTGTTCAGACAGCGACATGGATGGCAGCAAGATATAACGATTGAGTACTTGCTGCGGTTCATTATTAGTGAAAATAAATGAATTTTCCTTTGCAAAGCCTACTACTCGCCCTACAAATTTTTCTAAATAATAATGAATCTCTAATTGGTCATACAACTTATAGTATGGACGATAGTCAGAGCCAAGAATAACAGGTATTTCCTTTCTCCCTGTTACATAGACATAAGCGGAATCATCAAATGGCTGTCCTTCGATTAGTTCAACGACATTATAATCAAATACAGATTTAGTCACTTGTATTGATTTAGTGTTTTGATATAAATCACCTTCGTACTCATATATATCATTAGTAGAGCCCCGTTCATAATAGGCGGAGAACTTCTTATCAGAGGGATATTGTTTTAAGCCTATTGGCTGCAATACGGCATTATAAAAGACCACTTTATTATTTTTAAATACATCATTATTAAAATCATTGAGGATATCATAGTTCTTTACATCATTAAAAAATTCAATTTCCCTTTCACCTATTAAATTATCCGTAAGCTTATAGATGTTGTAGTTATGCAATTTACTTGCTGAACGTATTTCTATTTTTGAAATGTTTAAATTCATTAACAGCACAAATAATACGACAGAAAATAAAAATGAAAGTAACCCTATTATCAACATAAGCGATTTTTTATTTTTTAGTAGCAGTCTAGTTGTATTCAAAATGATCTTACTCCTTTTTTAATCAAGGACTTTGTCATTAGTAGACAGGCTAAAAAATACCCTATAATTGTTATGAACATATAGAAAATAGATACGTAGTACCAATGACTACCCCAAATAGAATAGAAGTGATTAACTGCGAGTAATACTAAAGATTCCGATATCATTATCACGAATAGCGCAATGAATTCTGCTATAAAAACTTTACGAAATATGATGTGCCATTTCCCACCTGCTAAATACAATATTTGCACAATTGATTTTTTACTTTGAATGGAATAATAGACCGTAACGGCTTGCGCAATAATGACAAACAGTACAGAAATGAGTAAGAACCCATTTAAAAGAACATTTGACTTTAATATAGCAGTTCCTCTATCTTCGTTTTCAAGTAGCTGATAACTCGTATTAGGGAACATTTTTTGCATCAATTTATATGGATTTCCACTCTCTACATTGAGAATAAACTTTGTTCCATTGGCCAAGTTGATTTGTTGAGTTTTTGATATATACCACGCCTCCCTATTCAAATAAGAGCCAGGTGTGGCAAATTGGCCAATAACAAGGCTTTTCATATTTTTTGAAAGGGTCCCTTCAGGAAAAACAGTACCTGTAATGATATAGTCTGTTGATAGTGGTGGTTTGTTATAGTTTATAGGTGGCAACTTTACCGATTTGTTAATATAGATATATTTTAATTTCGGATTGTCTAGTTTATATTGCATTAACAAATAAGGCTCTTCTAAGTCGATATCTAGAGAAGACTCTTCAGTATTGATAATGAATTCAACGGCATTTTTGTTGATATAGCCATTGTTAATCATATTGGTATAGCTAACTGAGTCCATTATATAAAGCAAGAAAGCGGCGCTAGTAAACAATTGAAAAGATAGTAACAAAAACTTAGTGGATACTATACATTTTTTCATCACGTTAAATTGCAAGAAAGAGATAATCAATTGATTATCTCTTCATGTATATTATTTTCCGTAGTACGTTTTCGCAACCCAGCCTAAGTCGCCAGGGTGCCAACCGCTAATTGCTTGTGTTGTACCAATAGCCCATACACGGCCGCTATCAGCTTCTTCACGACCAGTAATTGCCGATTCGTAACGAGCTCTAGAATAATGGTATACACCAGGCCACGTCGTGTCTGCAATGACACGCTCATAAACTGCTGAGCCTCTTCTTGTATACTCTTTCGTTGCCCTATGTATCGGGTTACTAGCCGCAAATGAAGAAAAACCGCTATCTTGTCGTACAGTAAAATAGCCCGTATCTTCACTCCACCCGCCATAAATCGTTGGGTCATCTAGTGTTACTGCCTTTGCTGAAGATAACATTGTGCCGCTTAAACTTAGTGTAAGTGCACTTACCAAAATCCATTTTGTAGTTTTCAATTTAAACACCCCTTGATTCACAAAATAAATTTGATAATTTTCAATATTATAATAAATTATGATTTATTTTTTTGTCAATAGACAGAATCCAATAAAAATTGATCGTTTTATTATAGCTATTTATTAATCATCTATGTGATTCCGCTACTGCTTTTCAGGCTTGTCCTATGTTTATTTTCAAACAACATAAAAAAGCACAACAAGGTTTAATACCTTGTTGTGCTTAACAATCTTATTTATCTTCAGATACGAATGGAAGTAATCCCATAATACGAGAAACTTTGATAGCTGAAGTTAATTTACGTTGGTACTTAGCGCTAGTGCCAGTTACGCGACGTGGTAAGATTTTACCGCGTTCAGAGATGAATTTTTTAAGTAAATCCACATCTTTATAATCGATATGCGTAATGTTATTAGCAGTGAAGTAGCAAACTTTACGGCGTTTGCGGCCTCCGCGACGTGGTGCCATAGTGATGTCTCCTCCTTATAAGTTTATAGTTTTTGTAGCTCGAAGAATTAGAATGGAAGATCGTCTTCTGATACTTCAATCGGTCCCTTGCTGTTCGCAAATGGATCTTCGTCTACTCGTGTATAGTTCGGCTGATTCATCGGTGGTTGATTTTGTTGATAAGAAGCACCGCCGCCAAACGAACCTTGCTGAGGCATTGCGCCACCATACTGTTGCTGTGGTTGTCCACCGCCATATGACGGCTGACTATTTGCGTAAGATTGTCCACCGTATTGGTTAGATGCAGGAGCACCTCCACCACTACGAGGTTCTAAAAACTGTACGCTATCTGCCACAACATCAGTTGTATATACACGCTTACCGTCTTGTCCTTCATAGCTACCTGTTTGGATACGACCTTCTACTCCAATTAAACTTCCTTTTTTCATGAAGTTCGCTAAGTTTTCAGCCTGTTTACGCCAAGCAACACAGCTAATGAAATCTGCTTCTTTTTCACCTTGTTGGTTTGAGAATGTACGATTCACAGCTACTGTAAATCGAGTAGACGCAATACCATTCGGTGTGTAGCGCAGCTCAGGGTCTTTTGTTAGTCTTCCAACTAATACGACACGATTTATCATCAGAATGCAACCTCCTTTTCAGCATTTTGTTTAAAATTATTTTGCTTCTTCGCGTACTGCAATGTGACGAATGATATCTTCGCTGATGTTAGCAAGACGTGTGTATTCGTTGATTGCTTCTGAAGGAGCGTTTACTTTTACGATTTGGTAGTAACCTTCGCGGAAGTCTTGGATCTCGTAAGCTAAGCGGCGTTTGCCCCACTCTTTTGCTTCGATGACTTCAGCACCGTTAGAAGTTAAGATTTCGTTGAAACGTTCAACTAAAGCTTTCTTCGCTTCGTCTTCAATGTTTGGACGTACAATGTACATTAATTCGTATTTTCTCATCTGTTTACACCTCCTTATGGACTCAGGCTCTCCTGTTTGCAGGGAGCAAGGAGTAAGTAATAATTATTACTCACATCAATGAATTGTAACACATTGGCATCTGTCTTTCAAGTCGCAAACTAATAATTCATTCGATATAATAAAGTTGATAAATTTATAAAAGGAGGACGATTATGCTACCAGATCAGGAACCTCATGTAATTGAATTAGATATTAAGAAGCTAATGATGGACAGCGTCGTCATCACTAGTGGTCTCTCCATTTTATTTATTGCCATACAATATATTTGTTTAAAAGATTTTGAGTTTTCGTTTTGGCGTATGATAAGCGGTTTTATCCTTTTTGTCCTACTCTATATCGTGCTTATTGTTTTGCATGAAGTTTTTCATTTAATCGGATTTATGGTCTTTGGTGGTGTACCCTACAAATCATTAAAATATGGTATTAATTTAGAGCTTGGTATAGCCTATGCAACGACCGACAAGCTACTCCCTAATCATGCAATGAAAAAAGCATTATTATTACCGCTTTGGACAACTGGTATTGTGCCAACGATTGCTGGTTTTTATGTTAACAGTACTGTATTACTGCTTGCTGGTGCCTTTTTAATAGCTGGTGCAGTAGGAGATATCGCTATGTATAAGGAATTGCGCAAATATCCTAAAAATGCACTGATACAGGACGACCCTCAATTACCAAAGCTTTATGTCTATGCTCCACCGAAAAAGTCAAGATCTCAAAAATAAACTTACGGTGTTAAAAATCCGTGTTGTGCAGCTGTACATAGATTTCTCCAAATTCGATTTATCGTAGCAGTTTCAATAATGGCGTCCATTCCAAGACTGCGAATCATATTGTTTGCGATATCCACGCAGACGGCTGCACTGTCCTTACTCATTTGCGTAAAATCTTTTAATTGTTGTTCTGTCAGTTCTATTTGTTGTTGATGTTGTAGCCAATAAGCTGACAGGATAGCGTAAAATTGTTCTTCCACTTGTCGAAAACGCTTTTGTTGTTGCATAAATAGAAATTGCAATGCGCCAATACGTTCGGCACGATGTAATTGCTTATTTTTTTGCTCGATCAACGACCAAGCCTCTTCTAAAAAATTTTCTGTAATGCCAAGGCAAACACTTAAAAAAGAAGCTTCCGCGAAAGTGCCGAACGGAAAACTATGGACGGCATTACTGTAATGATTTTTACAAATACCTAATTGGAATGTTTTATCATGCGGTATCCATACATTTTGGACTCGAATTGTATGGCTCGCAGTGGCTTTTAACCCCATCGCTTGCCAATCATTCATGATTTCTACTTGGTCGCGGTTCACAGCACAACTAATGATGTTATCTGTCATCACGCCATCTTCGTTGACAAAGCAATTCATTGTAAACGTTGTTGCGTAATCAGCACCACTACAAAACTTCCATTGCCCTGATACACGATAGCCATCAGCCATTTTTACAGCAGTGCCAGTTGGATAGCCACTGCCCGCTATAACGGCATCATTGGGTGAAAAGATTTTTTCACCTATTTCTTGCGTCAATGTAGGAATAAACAAATTACCACCTGTTCCAATCGTCACAAGCCACCCAAAGTTGCCATCAATAGCAGACATGCGCTGAAACACTTTTATCCCTTCAAGTAAATCTAAATCTTTGCCGCCTAATTCCTTTGCTATAAACAGTTTAAATAATTGTTGCTCGTAAATAATGTCTAATATATCTTGCGGCAACTTTCCTAGCTGTTCGATTTCTAAAGCCCGTTCTTTCACTTCTAATATATTCATGGTGCCCTCCTTTAGAAATTGAAAATTCTGATATTTATATAACCAAAAATAGGCTATTCCAAACGTCCATTCAACGTGAGGAGAAGCCTATTTTGTTTGTATACAATTAGCGTAATTTTATAATTTAGACGTTAAAGCGGAATAACATAATATCGCCGTCTTGTACAATATACTCTTTACCTTCGAGACGTACTTTACCCGCTTCTTTCGCAGCTGCTTGTGAGCCCGCTTCTACTAAATCATCGTAAGCCACTGTTTCTGCACGAATAAATCCGCGTTCAAAGTCAGTATGAATAATACCAGCACATTGTGGCGCTTTCATGCCTTTACGGAATGTCCATGCTCGTACTTCTTGTACCCCAGCAGTAAAGTAAGTAGCTAAACCTAATAAATCATAAGAAGTGCGGATTAATTGATCCAGACCTGATTCTTTAATGCCTAGTTCTTCTAAGAACATCGCTTTTTCTTCATCGTCAAGCTCTGAAATTTCTTCTTCGATTTTTGCACAAATTGTAATGACTTGTGCACCTTCAGCCGATGCATATTCACGTACCTTTTGAACATATTCATTATTATCAGCATCTGCCACTTCGTCCTCTGAAACATTGGCAACATACAGCATTGGTTTAATCGTTAATAGGTGTAGACCTTTAATGACTTTTAACTCGTCTTCTGAAAGCTCAGCTGCACGAGCAGGTCGACCATTTTCTAATTCAGCTTTGATTTTAAGAAGAATTGGTTCTTCCACCATCGCTTCTTTATCTTTTTGTTTCGCCATTTTGCTTACACGTTGTAAACGTTTATCAACTGATTCTAAATCAGCAAGCGCAAGCTCTAAGTTAATGACTTCAATATCATCAATTGGATCTACCGCACCTGATACGTGCGTAATATTTTCGTCAACAAAGCAACGTACTACTTGGCAAATGGCATCTACTTCACGAATATGAGCAAGGAATTTGTTTCCTAACCCTTCTCCTTTAGAGGCACCTTTTACGATACCCGCAATATCCGTAAACTCAAATGCTGTTGGTACTGTCTTTTTTGGTACAACTAATTCTGTTAATTTATCTAAACGTGCATCTGGTACTTCAACGATACCTACGTTTGGATCGATTGTTGCGAATGGGTAGTTTGCTGCCAAAGCGCCCGCTTTTGTAATTGCGTTAAATAGTGTTGATTTTCCGACGTTAGGTAAACCAACGATTCCAGCTGTTAATGCCATAAATGGACACAACCTTTCTATGCTCAGTTCAATTTTGTTCTTTTTATCCCGCGCCTAACGGGTGCTTATTTTCTTACTTCAAAGAGTGCGTAAACTTTAACGCAGTACTTTTTGCATGTCATGTAAATAAATTGGTGAGATAAACGTGACCCCGCGCAATGGCTTCCAAATTTTTTTCGAGCCTGCTCGAACTGCTCGTCTGAAAATCCGTGACATTCGTAGGGGCATTTAACTTAACTCAACCAAGGTTGAATCCCCAATGCATTTAAGTACTTCGTCGGTATTCTTTCCCACCTCTATCGGTGGAGGACTTTTCTGAAGCAAGTAAAAGTTTTCTGTATAACCCTATCTATTATATTGATTCGCCCATAAAAAGTCTAATACACAAAAAGCTAGGCTTCGCTTGCATACTTTAGTACCTTTTTCATTTTTTTCTCAAATTCTCGACGTGGGATCATCACACTGTGCTGACATCCTTCACATTTAATGCGCACATCTGCACCCATACGAATAATTTTCCACTCATTTGTGCCACATGGATGTTGTTTTTTCATTTCGACAATATCATTTAAATCAAATTTTTTCGCTTCCATATTATTCACTTCTCCCATCTTCTCTTCCACTTCCACCATATAACATCATTTTAGGTTATGCCATAGGAATATTATGTTCTTCAAATAGTTTTGTTACGTCACGACGAATAGTACGTGCTACGCCATATTGTTGTTGTGGTAATGTTTCTGCGGCAATGCGAATCGTTACTTCTTTACCTTTTACATTTTGTACACCTAAAAAAGTAGGTACTGCCACAAGCTCTTTATGACTTGCTTGAAGTGAACCTAAATATTCTCTAACAAGAACTTCCGCTTTTTCAAAATCTGCATCGATTGTCATTTGTAAATCTATAAAAATTTTCGAGTTATTAATAGAGTAATTGATCACTTCTCCAATTGAACCATTTGGAATAATAAATTGCTCCCCAGTAGAACCATTAATTTTCGTAGTACGTAATCCTATTTCGACTACAGTTCCTTCTGCAGCGTTTATTTTAATATAATCCCCTACACCGAACTGGTCTTCAAAAATAATAAAGAACCCTGTAATGACATCCTTCACTAAGCTTTGTGCACCAAAACCGATGGCTAAACCGACAATCCCTGCTCCTGCAAGTAAACCAGCGACTTTAATATGCAGCACAGAGAGAATCGCTATTATAGCTGAAAAATAGACTACATAGGAAATAACACTTTGTAGTAATCTCGCAATTGTTCGTTGGCGGCGCTCTGAGTGATTTAATGGTGAGCGCATTCTTATTAAAAATGCTTTTTTAATAATTTTTTTACCTAACCTCACCGCTAACCACGATGCAATAAGGATGACTGTAATCTTAAAACTTGCCCCAATTACATTGTCCCAAAATTCTTCGGACGTCAGTATATCCCATTTCTTCTCTATCCATTTCGATTTTGAATTCATTATTTCCACCTCTTGAATAACTTGTTAAAAATTTGCGTATACTGCATAAAAATTGAGCACTTCTTCCAAATAAAAATGAAAGTGAGTTTTTTTATGAATACTATTTCTAATTTAGTACTGCCTTATTCGCTTCATCACGAAAGTAAAAATGCCGTTTGGCAATTGAGTACATTATTTTTAGAGTATATTCCTTTCCATCATGAACGTCTTATTTTTTGCTGTATCGGAAGTGATCGTTGTACTGGCGATACACTTGGACCGTTAACAGGTAGTTTTTTAAAAAAATCTGTTAGTTTTCCTTATGAAGTTGTAGGAACTTTAGAAGATCCATTGCATGCCCTTAACTTAGATACGACGATACAACAGTTACACCATCATACTACGAAACCATTTATTATTGCGATTGATGCATGTCTCGGTAGCGAACAAAATGTTGGGCATATTGCTGTACAAGATGGGCCTATACTGCCTGGCAAAGCGGTAAAAAAAGAATTGCCCCCAATCGGTGACATTTCCGTTAAAGGAATCGTCAATATTGGAGGCTTTATGGAAATGCTCGTATTACAAAATACGCGATTGCATATATCTTACGCAATGGCTGAAAAGCTTTCAAGAGCTTTACTACTTGCTGCACATCGTTATTCATTGAAAAGGATAGATGATAGCAACCAAAATGCCGACAATGACGATACCCGGCAACAAGTTAGCAGCCTTGATCTTTGTTAAGCCTGCGATATTTAAACCGATGGCTAAAATCATAACGCCACCTACAGAAGTCATTTCTGTAATAAACATTTGTAATGCATCATCCGGAATATAAGCACTTATAACACCTGCAAAAATAGCAATAATTCCTTGATACACAAATACTGGCACGGCTGATAACAATACTCCTATACCTAAAGTAGATGCTAAAATAATAGAGGTAAAACCATCAATAATGCCTTTAGTTATTAAGACATTATGATCCTGACGTAGACCACTATCAAGTGCACCTATTATCGCCATCGAGCCAACGACAAATATTAATGAAGCTGTTACAAAGCCTTCTGCAATATTAATTTGATTGTCGCCATTGCGTCCTTTACGAAAAAGTGATTCTACCCATTTCCCTAGTCGATTCATTTGCTTATCTAAATCGAGCCATTCTCCTATTACCGTTCCTACTACTAAACTTACCACTAAAATAATAAAATTATTACTCTCAAAGCCCATTTTTATCCCTAATAGTGCTACAGATAAGCCAATAATCGATAATACAGTGGCTTTCATCGACTCAGGAATATTTTTAAAAATGCGCCCAACCAATGCGCCTACTATGATGAGTAGTGCATTAATTAATGATCCTAAAATTACCACAATAAGGCCTTCTTTCTCTCTAGAAAAATAGAGAGCGCCTAGCATGTCGGCGCTCTAGTTACATTAATAAACTATTCATCTTCATTTTGGATATTCAATATGTCCAAAATGCGTTCCAAATCATCTTCTGAATAAAATTCTATTTCAATTTTACCTTTGTTATTGGCTTTTTTTATTTGAACATTTGTACCAAAATAATCCCTCAATTGCGATTCCTTTGCCACAACAAAAATATCCTTCTTCTTCTGCGATGTTTCACGTGAAACTTCTTCATTTAAATTTTGCACTAAAATTTCCACTTGGCGTACATTTAAGCCTTGTTTAATTATCTTTTGTGCAATTTCAGGTATTCTTCGTTTATTTTTTAATCCTAGCAATGCACGCCCTTGCCCCATTGATAAGGCGCCATCATTCATTAAGGCACGGACATCTTCTGGTAAAGCTAATAATCGCACATGGTTTGCAATATGCGGCCTACTTTTACCTAAACGCTTAGAAAGTTCTTCCTGCGTTAAATGTAAGTTTTCCATTAAGCTTTGATAAGCTTCTGCCTCTTCAATAACGGTTAAATCTTCACGCTGAAGATTTTCTAATATTGCTAGCTCCATCATCTGGGCGTCTGTTAGTTCTTTAACAATCGCTGGTATTATGTCTAGCCCGGCTAATTGAGCCGCTCTAAAACGGCGCTCTCCCGCCACAATTTCGTATTTCCGTGCCTTTTTGCGTACAGCAATTGGTTGTAAAATACCGTGTTCTTGAATGGAAATTGCTAATTCTTGCAATGCTTCTTCATCGAATATTTTACGAGGCTGAAATGGATTTGCGACGATTAACTGGAGTTGTAGTTCTTCTACTTGTCCACTTTGTTCTAGCGATTCCCCCGGAAATAGTGCACTAATACCTTTCCCTAAACCTTTAGCCATTTTTTATCACTTCCCTCGCCATCTCTAAATATACTTCTGCACCTCTTGATTTTGCGTCGTAAATGATAATCGGCTGTCCATGACTTGGCGCCTCACTTAATCGGACATTACGAGGAATGATTGTTTTATATACTTTATCTTGAAAATATTTTTTTACTTCATCAATTACTTGCAAACCTAAATTAGTCCTTGCATCAAGCATTGTTAACAATACCCCATCAATATAAAGCTGCTGATTTAAATGCTTCTGCACTAAACGGACAGTAGATAATAGCTGACTTAAACCTTCTAATGCATAATATTCGCATTGCACAGGAATAATCAACGCATCGGACGCAGTTAAGGCATTAATTGTTAACAGCCCTAGTGATGGTGGACAATCAATAATAATATAATCATAGTCATCTTTCACATCTTGGAGTGCATGCTTTAAACGTACTTCCCGAGATATTGTTGACACTAATTCAATCTCCGCTCCCGCTAATGAAATGGTTGCAGGGACAATTGATAGATTTTCTACATTTGTTTGTTGTACTACATTTTCAACATCTTCATCATCGATTAGCACATCATAAATACAACTTTGGATTTCACCTTTATTTATGCCTAGCCCACTTGTTGTATTGCCTTGTGGATCTGTATCAATCAATAGCACTTTTTTTCCTAAGTATGCGAGACAAGCGCTTAAATTGACTGATGTCGTTGTTTTACCTACGCCACCCTTTTGATTGGCGATTGCTATAATTCTACCCATTTAAAAGCACCTGCTTTCATCTATCAAAGTTCACTTTGACAAATCCATTTGTAAAATCATTGTTCAATACCTTTATCTTACCTATCATTCTATCAAAAAAACAGAACAGAGTTGTATAAAATATTAAGAATATATACAAAAAAGGAGGCACCTTAGAATTATTTCTAAGATCCTCCTCTGTACGGTCCCTAAAGTACAGTGATATTTACTTTTTTAATATAATTTAAGATTTCTTCTTTTTAGGTATTTTCACTGTAATTTGATAATATTCTTCCGTATCTTCTTCTTCAGTTTTCACCGTTATACCACTTTTCGTCACCATAGAAAGCGATTGTTTAATGGTATTTAAGGCAATTCGGACATCTTTACTAATTGCTTTTCTTTTTGGCTTCACTTTTTTAGGCATTTCTTCTTCTTGTTCTACCGCTTCTGGATGTAGCAATGCATGAATATGTTCTTCTAATTGACGAACATTCCAATCATGCTCAATCGATTGCTGCAAAATGTCTAATTGCAATGTTGGCTCTTTAATAGCGATTAGCGCACGTGCATGCCTTTCGGAAATTTGGCGCTTTAAAATAGCTTGCTGCACTTCTTCAGGAAGCTTTAATAGACGTAATTTATTGGCTACCGTGGATTGTCCTTTTCCTAGTCGTTGGGCCAAAGCTTCTTGTGTTAACTCATGAAGCTCTAATAATTTTTGGTAGGCCACTGCCTCTTCAATTGCGGTTAACTCTTCACGTTGAAGGTTTTCAATTAATGCAATTGATGCTGTTTCCTTATCGGTTAAATTTCGTACTATCGCAGGAACTTCTGTCCATTGCAGCTTTTTCATTGCTCGATAGCGACGCTCTCCGGCAATGATTTCATATTGGTTGTTTGCTGTGCTACGTACAACAATTGGCTGAATCACGCCATGGGTATGAATGGTTCTTGATAATTCTTCAATTTTTTCGTCATCAAAAATAGTACGTGGCTGAAAACGGTTTGGTACAATTTGATCGATTGGAAGCTTAATAACCTCTTCTGCTGTACGAACCGCCTCTGCTTGTTCTACTTCATTTTCCACAATAGGCTCTGCTTTATTTCCGCCTCCAAAAAAACGTGAAAAAGGACTTTTCATCCAAGTGGCACCACCTTTAAGTAACTATCTTGCTCTGTCTCATTCTATTATTATTTATTATATTTCCTAAAATGTATATAGTTCATAGATGTCATTTGCGTGAACCATCCATAACTAGTATGTATGCTCAAACGAGAAAAAATATTTTTCCGGTTTGAGACGTTTCACATGAAACACTAATTATTGAATAGGTGTTTTATTTGGTACACCAGGCTTACGCGGGTATTTTTTTGGTGTTCCTTTTATTTTATCAAAAACATATAAAGTTCGTTCACTTTCTTCAACAGGTAGTGAGAAAGAATATTCTTCTTTTAATGTCACACCTAAAGTGTTCAATGCTTTTTTAGCATCTTTTAATTCTTCTGGACCTGCCGCAGCCTTTAATGCAACAAAATATCCACCCTGTTTTGCCAATGGCACACATAATTCTGATAGTACAGACAAGCGAGCTACTGCACGGGCTGTCACAACATCGAATTGCTCACGATAGTTACCATTTTGACCGAATTCCTCTGCACGAGCATGGACAAAGTGCATACCATCTAGCTGTAATGTTTCACTTAAATGATTTAAAAATGTAATGCGTTTATTTAACGAGTCTACAATTGTTACTTGTAGATGTGGGAAGCAGATTTTAATTGGAATACTAGGGAAGCCAGCGCCTGCTCCTACATCACAAACGGTTGTTACCTGTGTAAAATCAAAATAAAACGAGGCACTAATTGAATCATAGAAATGTTTTAAATAGACACCTTCTAAATCTGTAATAGCAGTTAGGTTCATTTTTTCATTCCATTCGACAAGCAGTTCAAAATACTTTTTGAACTGTGTGACTTGCTTGTCAGTAAGCTCGATGCCCTTGTCCTTCAATGCCTCAATAAATTGTTGTTCGTTCATGTAAGGTCTCCTTTAAAAAATGGCTCAGTATTGTCTGTTTGCATTGTTATGCTCAATAGGAAGCAAACAATGAATCTTGAAGCATAACATTGCCTAAAAATAGGAAGCGGGCACAATGGTATGCCCGCCTCTTATTCACTTTACTGTTACTCTATTATTCGCCACTTACACGCGCGATTTTACCTTGTTCGATATAGACTAGTAAAATCGAAATGTCTGCAGGGTTTACACCCGAAATTCGTGACGCCTGTGCAATAGAAAGTGGCGTTACTTGTTTTAATTTTTGTCGTGCTTCTGTTGCAAGACCTGAAATGGCATCATAATCGATGTTTTCTGGTATTTTTTTATTTTCCATTTTATGAAGCTTTTCAACTTGTTGCAATGCCTTTTCAATATAGCCTTCGTATTTTAGCTGAATTTCAATTTGCTCTTTTATTTCATCCGTCAATTCAACTTCAGCTGGTATTAATGACGCTACTAAATCATAGTGCATTTCCGTGCGTTTTAATAAATCGGCGCCGCGGATGCCATCTTTTAGTTCGCTACCACCTACTGAACGAATAGTAGCTTGCGTTGTTTCATTCGGTTTAATTATCACTTCACGCAGACGTGCAATTTCATTTTCGATTAATGATTTTTTCTCGATGAATTTTTCGTAACGTTGCTCTGATAACATACCCATTTTATAACCATGTTCTACTAAGCGTAAATCAGCATTATCATGACGCAGTAGTAAACGGTATTCTGCACGAGATGTAAGGAGACGATAAGGCTCATTCGTACCTTTTGTTACTAAATCATCGATCAATACACCAATATAAGCTTCTGAACGGCTTAAAATCAGCTCTTCTTTACCAAGCACGTTGGCAGCAGCATTCATACCCGCCATTAAGCCTTGTGCAGCAGCTTCTTCATAGCCTGATGTGCCGTTAATTTGACCGGCTGTATATAAACCTTTAATGCGTTTCGTTTCTAATGTTGGCCATAATTGCGTTGGCACAATGGCATCATACTCAATAGCATAACCTGCACGCATCATTTCAGCTTGTTCTAAACCTGGAATAGATTTTAGTAAGCGCTGTTGTACATGTTCAGGTAAGCTTGTCGATAACCCTTGCACATACACTTCTCTTGTATTGCGACCTTCTGGCTCTAAGAAAATTTGGTGGCGCGGCTTATCATTAAATCGCACAACTTTATCTTCAATTGAAGGACAATAGCGTGGACCAGTTCCTTTAATCATACCTGAGTACATCGGTGAAAGATGTAAATTCGCCTCAATAATTTCATGCGTTTGAGGGCTTGTATACGTTAACCAACAAGGAAGTTGATCCATAATGAATTCAGTTGTTTCAAAACTAAATGCACGTGGGACATCATCCCCTGGTTGTATTTCTGTTTTTGAGTAATCAATTGTACGGCTATTTACACGAGGCGGTGTACCTGTTTTAAAGCGTACAAGATCAAAACCTAATTCTTTTAAATTATCCGCTAAGCGAATAGAAGGCTGTTGGTTATTTGGGCCACTTGAATATTTCATGTCACCAATAATAATTTCACCACGTAGGAATGTTCCTGTAGTGACGATTACAGCGTTGGCACGATAAATAGCGCCAATTTGCGTAATCACACCTTTTACTTCGCCATCTTCTATAATAAGCTCTTCCACCATTGCTTGATGAATCGTTAAGTTTTCATTTTCTTCTAACACACGTTTCATTTCATGTTGGTATAGGACTTTGTCTGCTTGTGCGCGTAATGCACGTACAGCTGGACCTTTCCCTGTATTCAACATACGCATTTGAATATGCGTTTTATCAATGACTTTCCCCATGACCCCACCAAGTGCGTCAATTTCACGTACGACAATCCCTTTTGCAGGACCACCAATGGATGGGTTACATGGCATAAATGCAATCATATCTAAGTTGATTGTTAACATAAGCGTATTAGCGCCCATTTTAGCACTAGCATACGCAGCTTCTGCGCCTGCATGACCTGCTCCAATAACAATCACATCAAACGTGCCTGCCTCATATTGTGTTGGCATGCTCGTATCTTCCCTTCTCTAGTAGAATTATTTCCCTAAACAGAACTGTGAAAATAGCTGATTAATCAGGCTTTCTTGCATCGTATCGCCAATAATCTCACCAAGTATCTCCCACGTTCTTGTTACATCTATTTGCACCATATCAACCGGTACACCAGCTTGTGCTCCAGCTAATGCGTCCTCTACCGTCGCTTGCGCTTGATGGAGTAGTGCAATATGGCGTGCATTTGATACATATGTTAAATCGCCCGCTTCGATTTGACCCTCGAAGAATAGTGCAGCAATTGCTTCCTCTAATTCTGCTATTCCCTCTTCTTGTAAAAGAGACGTTGTCACAATGCGATGACTACCTGCTAATTCTTTTACACGCGCTAAATCGATTTTTTGCGGTAAATCTGTTTTATTGACAATGACGATATAGTCCATCGCCTCGATTGTTTCGAAGAGACGTTCATCTTCAATCGTTAATTCATCCGCATAGTTTAAAACGAATAAAATTAAATCTGCGCCACGTAGCGCTTCACGAGAACGTTCAACACCAATTCGCTCGACAATATCTTCTGTTTCGCGAATACCGGCTGTATCAACTAAACGTAGCGGTACGCCACGTACATTTACATACTCTTCTATAATATCACGAGTTGTACCTGCAATATCTGTCACAATCGCTTTATTTTCTTGCACTAAACTATTTAAAAGTGAAGATTTCCCTACATTTGGTCGACCTAAAATAACAGTCGATAAACCTTCACGTAAAATTTTGCCCTGAGATGACGTTTGTAAAAGTTTGATGATTTCATCACGTACCCATGTACATTTTTCAAGCAATACCGGCACGGTCATTTCTTCTACATCATCATACTCTGGATAATCTATATTAACCTCTACTTGCGCTAAAGTCTCTAGTAATGCTTGGCGTAAATCACCGATAAGGCGAGATAATTTCCCATCCATTTGACCAAGCGCTACATTCATCGCACGATCTGTCTTCGCTCGAATTAGATCCATCACCGCTTCGGCCTGCGATAAATCAATACGACCATTTAAAAACGCACGTTTTGTAAATTCCCCTGGCTCGGCAAGTCTTGCTCCATTTGTTAAAACTAATTTTAATACGCGATTAACGGATACAAGTCCTCCATGGCAGTTAATCTCTACTACATCTTCACGCGTGAACGTTTTCGGCCCTCGCATTAACGATAGCATAACTTCCTCTACTACCTCATTTGTTTTAGGATCCACTAAGTGGCCATAATGGATTGTATGTGATGCCTGCTTCGTTAAACTTTTCCCACTAGGCGCTTTAAATATTTTATCTGCAATGGCTACTGCTTCATCACCACTTAAGCGAACTATGGCAATAGCACCTTCACCCATCGGTGTGGATATCGCAGCAATTGTATCGAACTCCATTTCATTACCTCCTTAACGTTATCCACATGTGGATAATTAAAACCGAGCAACACTTTCTAACATCTTAGACTAACATATTTTCAGCAAAATCTAAAGTAAGGATAATTGCCAATTGTGGATAATTAAATTATCTCCCGATTGCGTTCACTTTGACACACGCAATATCCGACATAATACGACCTAATGTGCGGCCACCTTTTAATATTCCAGCTTTTCAGACAGCAAAAAACGGTCACTTTATCACAACGATAAAATGACCGTTTTTCATAGCATATGTCTGTATGCCTTTTTGTCAAGAAAGCCTAAGCATTCTTTACTGGTTCAATAACTAAATAGCGATTTGGTTCTGTGCCTTCTGAATATGTTTCAATATCAAGGCGATTCGCTAATTGATTATGAATAATTTTTCTTTCGTATGATTGCATCGGCTCGAATGCCACACGTTGATTTAATCGAAGTGCCTTATCAGCCATACGATCCGCCAATTGCTCTAAGGCAACTTGGCGACGTTCTCGGTAGTTTTCGACATCTAATTTGACCATTAAGAACTGTTTAGCGGTTTTATTTAATACAAGCTGCGTTAATTGCTGTAAGGAATTTAACGTTTGACCACGTTTCCCTATTAATAGCGCCGCCTTCTCACTTTTTAATTGAAACAGCACATTTTTACCTTCACGTGTCGTTTCAATTTCAAGATCTTGAATGTCTAATTGCTCCGCTATACTTACTAAGTAAGCTTTTGCTTCATCAATTGGATTGACAGTATTATCTTCTTCCTCTTTTTTTGCCTCATTAACGTCTTGTTGTACAGCTTCGATGTTCATTGGTTGTTCTGAAACTCGTGAACTTACTACTTCAACGTCTTCCACTACTTTTTGTTCGTTCCATTGATTCGTAACCGTGTCGCCTTGCTCAGCTACTTCTGTCGTTGGATGAACTTGTACTTCTTTTACAGTCACACGTACTTCTGCAGAACGTGCTCCAAAACCTAAAAATCCTTTTTTGCCTTTTTGTAAAACTTCAACATCTACTTGTTCACGGGTTTTGCCAAGTTTCTGTAACGCTAATGAGATCGCTTCTTGTGTTGTTGCGCCTATTTGCGTAAGTTGTTTCACTTTTTAGCCCCTCCATTTTGAGCAGGTTGTGTTTTATTTTTTTGCCAAGGTTTATAAATATAAAGGTTTTGAAGAATCGAGATAATGTTCCCGATTACCCAATATAGTGATAATGCAGCTGGTAATGCTATACCGAAACCGATAATCATGACTGGCATAATATACATCATTATTTTCATTTGAGGGTTATCCATTGCTGGGCCCGTACGTAAAACGATAAATTGCATGATACCAGCTATGATTGCCAAAGCTGGCGCAGGATCTGCTAATGGGAAAATAAAGAAATTCCCTAAATCAAAAGCAGCTGTAGCATTCATTCGGCTAATTGCGTGATAGAAACCCATTAAAATCGGCATTTGAATGATAACTGGTAAACATCCAGCAACTGGGTTTACACCGGACTCACTCATCAGCTTCATCATTTCTTGCTGATACTGTTTCTGTGTTTGTGCATCCTTAGAAGCATACTTCTTCTGCAATTCCTTCAATTTTGGCTGAATTTCTTGCATTTTTTTCGAGCTCTTTGTTTGTTTAATCATCAAAGGCAGAATTGCTAAACGAATAATAATCGTTACAGCAATAATTCCCCATGCATACGTACCAAGTAAATCAGCAAAATACTTTATCGCTGATACTAGCGGCCAAACAATGAATTCATTCCAGAAGCCTTGGCTATCTTTGGATATTGGTTCGTTAAATTCTGTACACCCAGATAGTAGGAATGCTACTGATACTAGCGACAAAATTACCCAAAGTTGTTTTTTCAACCGTCTTCCCCCTACAAATACTATTCACTTTTCTAAAATCTATATGCATTGTCTCTATTCAATTTTATTTTTTCTACTGAATAAAGTTATCAGTTATTTTATCATGCAAATTAGCTTTCACTCTACTAAATATGCTAAATCTTCATTGCACATGCAGTAAAGCTGTTAACTAAATTTACATAAGTAGTTGTGGAATCTTTTTAAAAGTGTATTTTACCGCCACTTTGGTTGCCGTATGTATTACGATTTCTTCAATACTCTAGCAATTCGTAGTACATGCTGCAAACTTTGTTTCACTTCATGAAAATCCATAGTGGCCGCCGGATGTCTGGCGATAATAACATAGTCATTATTCGGCTTTATTTCATCTTTTAACTCATGAATACTTTGCCGAATATAACGTTTAATTTGGTTGCGTGTTACCGCATTTCCAAGCTTTTTACTAACTGATAAACCTACGCGAAATTCCGTTTGTCCCTCTTTTGGTAAGAAATAAACAACAAACTGACGATTTGCGAAAGACTTACCTTTTTTAAACACCTTTTGAAAATCTTCATTCTTTTTCACTCGTTGGCGTTTTTTCATGACTTTCACCTGCTACTAATTATTCTTTTGATCCTTATCGGCTTCAAAAAATAAAGAAAAAAAAGACCACTGATGTGGCTCAGTGGACTTATTTTATGCTGATAAAACTTTTCTTCCTTTACGACGACGAGCAGCAAGAACTTTGCGACCGTTTTTCGTGCTCATACGTGCGCGGAAACCGTGAACTTTGCTGTGCTTACGTTTCTTTGGTTGGTAAGTACGTTTCATTGTATATAGACACCTCCTGAATGAAAGTTGAATTTTTCAACATACAGACCTGCATATTATATAAAGTAATTAGCTATTTTGTCAATGTATTTTATAAATTTCTTTCAATCCGCCTATTCTATGTTTATCTTTCCTCTCTTTTAAATTATCCACAGATTACTTGTTTTTTTTACACAGACTTGTGTATAGTATTTTTTGCATTATTTTTTATCCACAACCGTTATCTACAGCTTTTTCACATAAGCAGTGCTTGTGGACAACTCAAAAGTGGGTAAATTAAGGTTGTGTGGATAAGTTTCATAAACTATTGAAATAGCTTTGTTTTTCTGATACGATAACTGTGCTTCACTTTGTTGAAAACTAAAACGAACTAATCTTTTATCCACAACTGTTGATATGCTGTGGATAATTTTTATCACAGCCTTTGGTTAACTATTATCCACAGCTTGTGATTTTGTGGATTAGTCGTAAAATGAACGTATTTACTTATCATAAATGCACTTTATTTTTTATTGCTGTATATGTATTGAACTGTAAAGGAGAATAGCAGCTTGGAACATTTAGAAGAATTATGGAATAATGTCCTGGCTCAAGTTGAACAAAAAATTTCTAAACCAAGCTTTGAAACGTGGCTGAAGTCTACAAAATTACTTTCCTACAATGGAAGTGGTTCGACTGTGACAATCGCCGCGCCAAATTCGTTTGCTCGGGACTGGCTTGAAAATCATTATATTCATTTGATTACAGGTATATTAACGGAGCTAACAGGCGAAGACTTGCTTATTAAATTTGTTGTTCAAAAAAACCAGGATTCGGACGATTTTGACTTACCAGCGCCGATTATCCAAGCTAAAAATGACGATCAACATGATATTTCACCAGGGATGTTAAATCCGAAATATACATTTGATACGTTCGTTATTGGCTCTGGAAACCGCTTTGCGCATGCTGCATCATTAGCTGTCGCTGAAGCCCCTGCTAAGGCATATAACCCTTTCTTTATATATGGGGGAGTAGGGCTTGGCAAAACGCATTTAATGCACGCAATTGGCCATTATGTGTTAGAACATAATCCAAATGCAAAAGTCGTGTACTTATCATCAGAAAAGTTTACAAATGAATTTATTAACTCTATTCGTGATAATAAAGCACTCGATTTTCGCAACAAATATCGTAATGTAGATGTACTGCTAATTGATGATATTCAATTCCTTGCAGGAAAAGAATCGACTCAAGAAGAATTTTTCCATACGTTTAACACATTACATGAGGAATCTAAACAAATTGTCATCTCAAGTGACCGTCCACCAAAGGAAATTCCTACTTTAGAAGATCGCTTACGTTCTCGTTTTGAGTGGGGGCTTATTACAGATATAGCACCACCAGATTTAGAAACACGTATTGCCATTCTTCGAAAAAAGGCAAAAGCAGACGGTTTAGACGTACCTAACGAAGTAATGCTCTATATCGCGAACCAGATTGACTCCAATATCCGGGAGCTTGAAGGTGCGCTTATTCGTGTCGTGGCTTACTCATCGCTTGTCAATAAAGATATTACCGCTACATTAGCAGCTGAAGCGTTAAAAGATATCATTCCGAATTCGAAGCCAAGAACTGTAACGATTTTAGACATTCAAAATGCCGTTGGAGAGCACTTTAATATTCGTTTAGAAGATTTTGCAGCTAAAAAACGTACAAAACTAATCGCCTTTCCTCGACAAATTGCGATGTTTTTATCACGCGAATTAACAGATTTCTCGCTGCCGAAAATTGGCGAAGAGTTTGGTGGTCGCGATCATACTACCGTTATCCATGCTCATGAAAAAATATCTTCTTTGTTGAAAAATGACACGCAACTGCAACAAGATATTAAACAAATTCGAAGCATGCTAGGGAAATAATCTTGTGGACAACTCAAATATTTAAACACAAACTTATACACAGTCTATCTACATGTGGATAGACTGATTTTATTCACATAGAACCACTTATCCACAAATCCACAGGGCCTATTACTATATCTTTTTATATTTAATAAATAAATAATATAAATATGTGAGGGAAAACAAATGAAATTTGATATTTTACGTGACCGTTTACTAGAAGGTTTAAATGATGTCATGAAAGCCGTAAGTTCTAAAACGACTATTCCGATATTAACGGGGATTAAAATGGATGTGACGAACGAAGGAATTCGTTTAACTGGTAGTGATGCCGATATTACAATCCAAACATTTATTCCAGTAGAAGAAGATGGTCAGCAAATTATTCACATTGCTGAAACAGGTTCAATTGTTGTACAAGCACGTATGTTCAATGAAATCGTACGTAAATTGCCAACAAACGAAGTAGAGATCCAAGTAACAACAGGTTTCCAAACGCATATTCGTTCAGGTAAATCAGAATTCCATTTAATTGGCTCTGATGCTGCTGAATATCCTTTGCTACCTGAATTAACGGAAGATCAAAAATTTACTATACCTGCAGACTTACTTAAATCAATTATCCGTGAAACAGTATTTGCAGTTGCTACTTCTGAAAGCAGACCGGTGTTGACAGGTGTAAACTGGCAGATCAAAAATGAAACTTTAATCTGTGTTGCAACAGATAGCCACCGTTTAGCAAGACGTAAAGTGCAATTAGAAGAATTACCAGAAGTTGAACATAGCGTAGTCATTCCAGGTAAAAGTTTAAATGAATTAAATAAAGTATTAGAAGATTCTACAAACCTTGTGCAAATTGTTATTACAAGTCAGCAAGTATTATTTAAAACAGGGGATGTATTATTCTTCTCTCGCTTGCTTGAAGGAAACTACCCAGATACATCACGTTTAATTCCAGAAGAATATCAAACAAATGTGACGATTAACGGTAAAGCATTATTACAAGCAATTGATCGTGCATCACTTGTAGCACGTGGTGACCGTAATAATGTCGTACGTTTTGAAATTTTAGACAATCAAGCGGTTGAAGTATCATCGAATTCTCCGGAGATTGGTAAAGTACAAGAAGAAATACCTGTAGAAGCATTAGAAGGGGATAGCTTAAAAATTTCCTTTAGCGCAAAATACATGATGGAAGCATTGAAAGCAATCGATGGCCAAGATGTAGTAATCCAATTTACAGGCGCTATGAGACCGTTTATTTTACGATCTGTTCATGACGATGCAATCTTACAACTAATTTTACCAGTTCGCACATATTAATTTGCCAATGTGTATTTATTACACTGTATAGGGAAATGTAACGCTTACTTGAGTAGATAAACTTTCGGATAGTCGCTAGTTGCGGCTATCTTTTTTTACTTATCGAGCATTTTTAGGTATGATAGAGAGATAGACATTCTGTATTTGGAGGGTAACACATCTATGAAAGACATTGAAATCGATGTAGAGTTTGTCACATTAGGGCAACTTTTAAAAATGACCGATGCTATTAGCTCAGGCGGCATGGCCAAATGGTTTTTACACGAAAATGATGTTTACGTAAATGGCGAGGTAGACGATCGCCGTGGACGCAAATTACGTAACGGAGATGTTGTAAATATCCCTGGATGTGGCCGGTTCCGAATTGTTGGGCCCACTGGACAATAAATTATGCATATAGAGCAGTTAAAACTTACAAATTACCGTAACTATGACACTTTGGCGTTAAATTTCTCTCCAAAAATAAATGTATTTATTGGTGAAAATGCTCAAGGTAAAACAAATGTTATGGAATCAATCTACGTATTAGCGATGGCAAAATCACATCGCACAACGAACGATAAAGAATTGATACGTTGGGATTCAGACTATGGTAAAATAGAAGGGGCCGTTCAAAAAAGGCACGGTATTTTACCGATAGAGCTTACTATTACGAAAAAAGGCAAAAAAGGTAAGATTAATCACATTGAACAAAGTCGCCTTAGTCATTATATTGGTCAAATGAATGTAGTCATGTTTGCGCCGGAAGATTTGAATGTTGTAAAAGGCAGTCCGCAAATACGCCGACGATTTATCGATATGGAGATTGGCCAAATTTCGCCAGTCTACTTACATGATTTATTAACCTTTCAAAAGATTTTAAAACAACGTAATCATTATTTGAAAATGCATCAGGGCAAGTTAATGACCAACGACGTCATGTATGATGTTTATAATGAGCAGTATATTCACGCAGCTACCCAAATTATTCGAAAAAGATTTCAATTTATGGATTTATTACAGGATTGGGCAGAACCAATTCATGCAGGGATTTCACAAGGCAAGGAAACGCTAGCTATTAAATACCGCACTGTAGCAGGTATCGATAAAGGGCATACGTCGAGTGAAATAGAAGATGTATTGCTTAAAAAGCTAGTAGAGGTTAAGGACCGAGAATTTGATCGTGGCGTCACGCTAGTAGGACCACACCGTGACGATTTACAATTTTTGGTGAATGGTTATGATGTGCAAACATATGGCTCACAAGGTCAGCAACGTACAACTGCATTGTCATTAAAACTCGCCGAAATTGAGCTAATTAAACAAGAAACAAATGAAACACCCATTCTACTTTTAGACGATGTATTGTCGGAACTCGATGATTATCGTCAATCGCACTTATTAAATACCATTCAAGGTGAAGTCCAAACTTTTGTCACAACTACAAGTGTGGATGGAATTCATCATGAGACGATGGAACATGCACAGCTGTTCCACGTGAAACAAGGTGCGATTGAAGAAAGTTAGCCAGGGAGTTTTTTAGATTATAAAAGAATGGTAATAGTCAGCTCGGTTGACTGTTCATTCATTTACACACAACGATGTTATGAAGGAGTAGATGGAAGCCGTGGCTATAGAAAACGAAGGTTTACAAGATCAAGCGTATGAAGCCGATCAGATACAGGTATTAGAAGGTTTAGAAGCGGTTCGTAAAAGACCAGGGATGTATATCGGTTCAACAAGCTCTAAAGGACTTCACCATTTGGTGTGGGAAATAGTCGATAATAGTATAGATGAAGCACTGGCAGGATTTTGTACAGATATTTCAGTTACGATTGAAAAAGATAACTGGATTCGTGTAGAAGATAATGGACGAGGAATTCCTGTTAGTATTCAAGAAAAAATGGGTAAGCCAGCAGTTGAAGTCATTATGACTGTGCTCCATGCCGGTGGTAAATTTGGCGGTGGAGGTTACAAAGTATCTGGTGGTCTCCATGGTGTAGGGGCATCCGTTGTAAATGCTTTATCAGTTGAGACAATTGTTCAAGTTCATCGTGAAGGACAAATTCACGAAATAAAATTTGAGCGTGGTCAAACGAAACAGGCGTTAACTGTTATTGGTGAAACAGACCATAACGGAACAACTACTCGTTTTAAAGCAGACCCAGAAATTTTTAAAGAAACAACTGTTTATGAATTCGATATTTTAGCTCATCGTATTCGCGAATTAGCATATTTAAATCGCGGTATCCGCATTACAATTGCAGATGAGCGTGAAGATGAGATACGTTCTACTACATATCATTATGAAGGTGGTATTCGTTCTTATGTAGAGCACTTAAACAAATCAAAAGAGCCAATTCATGAACCAATTGATGTTCTTGGTGAAAAAGATGGTATTTCAATTGAGATTGCCATGCAATATAACGCTGGTTTTTCATCAAATATTTTCTCATTCGCTAATAACATCAATACGTACGAAGGTGGTACGCATGAATCGGGCTTTAAAACTGCGCTTACGCGTGTTATTAATGATTACGCACGTAAAAATGGTTTATTAAAAGAAGCGGATGCGAACCTTACAGGTGAAGACGTGCGAGAAGGGTTAACGGCTATTGTATCTGTTAAGCACCCAGACCCACAATTTGAAGGACAAACGAAAACAAAGCTTGGTAACTCAGAAGTTAGCCAAATTACGAATGCATTATTCTCAGATGGTTTTGAACGATTCATGTTAGAAAATCCAACTGTCGCACGTAAAATTATTGATAAAGGTTTAATGGCAGCTCGCGCACGTGTAGCAGCGAAAAAAGCGCGTGAATTTACACGCCGTAAATCTGCGCTTGAAGTATCAAGTTTACCTGGTAAATTAGCGGACTGTTCTTCTACGAATCCAGCTGAATGCGAAATTTATATTGTAGAGGGTGACTCTGCCGGTGGTTCAGCAAAATCTGGACGTGACCGTCATTTCCAAGCGATTTTACCTTTACGTGGTAAAATTTTGAACGTTGAAAAAGCGCGATTAGATAAAATATTATCCAATGCGGAAATTCGAGCGATGATTACAGCATTCGGTACTGGTATTGGTGAAGAATTTAATTTAGAAAAAGCCCGTTATCATAAAATCATTATTATGACGGATGCCGACGTAGATGGAGCACATATTCGTACGTTACTTTTAACATTCTTCTTCCGTTTCCTACGCCCTCTAGTAGATGCTGGTTATATTTATATTGCACAGCCACCGCTTTATCAAGTGAAGCAAGGGAAGCATATTGAATATTGCTATGATGATATTGCGCTACAAGAGATTTTAGGAAGATTATCAAGTATGCCAAAACCTGTTGTGCAACGTTATAAAGGTCTTGGGGAAATGAACGCAGAGCAGCTATGGGATACAACAATGGATCCAGAGCACCGCACATTGTTACAAGTAGAGTTAGATGACGCAATTAAAGCGAACGAAGCTTTCGAACGTTTAATGGGCGATGAAGTAGAACCTCGTCGTCAATTCATTGAAGAAAATGCGGTATACGCTAATTTAGATATTTAATTTTAGTTGAGGGGAGGTCTACACTTTGTCAGAACAAGAACGCTCCGGTGTAAAAGGAATTAATATAACACAAGAAATCGAAACATCTTTCCTCGATTATGCAATGAGTGTAATCGTTTCACGTGCATTACCAGATGTACGTGACGGATTAAAGCCAGTTCATCGTCGTATTTTATACGGCATGCAAGAGTTGGGTAATACAGCAGATAAAGCGTATAAAAAATCAGCACGTATCGTTGGGGATGTAATGGGTAAATACCATCCGCATGGTGACTCCTCTATTTATGATGCAATGGTACGTATGGCGCAAGATTTTAGTTATCGTTACATGCTAGTTGATGGTCACGGGAACTTCGGTTCTGTCGATGGCGACGGAGCTGCGGCGATGCGTTATACAGAATCACGTATGTCTCGCATTGCTATGGAAATGCTTCGCGATATTAATAAAAATACAATTGACTATACAGATAACTATGACGGCTCTGAAAAAGAACCAGTCGTTTTACCAAGTCGTTATCCAAACTTATTAGTAAATGGTGCGGCAGGGATTGCGGTTGGGATGGCAACGAATATTCCTCCACACAATCTAGGGGAAACGATTGATGGGGTGTTAGCACTATCTGAAAACCCTGCTATTACGACAGAAGAATTGATGGAAATTGTTCCAGGACCGGATTTTCCAACTGGTGGATTAATTTTAGGACGCAGTGGTATTCGCCGTGCCTATGAAACTGGTCGTGGCTCCATTGTTATTCGAGCTAAAGTAGAGATTGAGCAAAAATCAAATGGTAAAGAAACAATTCTTATTCATGAATTACCTTACCAAGTAAATAAAGCGAAATTAATCGAAAAAATTGCTGAGCTAGTTCGCGATAAAAAAATCGATGGCATTACAAATTTACGTGATGAATCTGACCGCCGTGGGATGCGAGTGGTTATTGAAATACGAAAAGATGCCAATGCAAATGTCGTGTTAAATAATCTATATAAGCAAACAGCGATGCAATCAAGCTTCGGTGTTAATATGCTGTCGTTAGTAAATGGGCAGCCAAAAGTAATGGGCTTAAAAGAGATGCTTTATCATTATTTAGAGCATCAGAAAGTCATTATTCGCCGTCGTACTGAGTTCGATTTAAAGAAAGCGGAAGATCGTGCGCACATTTTAGAGGGCTTACGTATTGCACTTGACCATATCGATGAAATTATTGCGATTATTCGTGGTTCTCGTAGTGGTGAAGAAGCTAAACCGCAATTAATGGAACGATTTAATTTATCTGAACGTCAGGCGCAAGCAATTTTAGATATGCGTTTAGTACGTTTAAGTGGATTAGAACGAGAAAAGATTGAAGCGGAATATCAAGAATTACAAGTGCTTATTGCTGAGTTAAAAGCTATCTTAGCTGATGAAGCTAAAATTGTTGAGATTATACGTACTGAAATATTAGAAGTGAAAGAGCGCTTCAATGATGCACGACGCACAGAGATTACATCTGGCGGAATGGAAATGATTGAAGACGAAGATTTAATTCCTGTAGAAAATTCAGTTGTTACATTAACGCATAATGGCTATATTAAGCGCTTAGCTGCTAATACATATCGCAGTCAAAAGCGTGGTGGCCGTGGTGTACAAGGAATGGGTACAAACGAAGATGACTTCGTAGAACATCTTATGAATACATCTACGCATGATACGATCTTATTCTTCACAACTAAGGGGAAAGTATTCCGTGCAAAAGGTTATGAAATTCCTGAGTACGGTCGTACAGCTAAAGGGTTACCAATCGTGAACTTACTGAATATCGATAAAGGTGAAAAAGTTACAGCAATGATTCGTGTTGACTCATTTGACAAGGATGCTTACTTTATCTTTACGACGAAAACGGGTATTACGAAGCGTACGCCAGTATCACAATTTGCTAATATCCGTACAAATGGCTTAATCGCTATTAGTTTACGAGAAGATGATGATTTAATTGCTGTGCGTTTAACGGATGGGGACAAACAAGTTATTATCGGAACACGCGATGGAATGCTTGTTCGTTTCCTAGAAGAAGATATTCGCTCAATGGGTCGTACAGCAGGTGGTGTTCGCGGTATTAAACTACGTGAAGGTGACGAAGTAGTTGGCATGGAAATTGTTGAACCGGGACAAGAAATTTTAGTTGTTACCGAAAAAGGCTATGGTAAACGTACAACCGAAGAAGAGTATCGTTTACAAAGTCGCGGTGGCGTTGGTTTAAAAACAATCCAAATCACTGACAAAAACGGACCTATGGTAGCTGTTAAAACGGTTGATGGCTCTGAAGATTTAATGCTTATTACTATCAATGGAATGCTGATCCGTATGGATGTAAATGATATTTCATTAATTGGTCGTAGCACGCAAGGCGTTCGTTTAATTCGTTTAGGCGATGACGAATTAGTTGCCACTGTTGCGAAAGTAGAAAAAGAAGACGAAGATCCATCTGGTGAAGATGAACAAATAGAAGAATAAAAAACAAAGCCGATGACGACAGCGCTTGTAGCTGCGTTCATCGGTTTTTATTATATATCATGAAAAATAAGTAATAATTTTGAAATTCGTGATAATATATAATTAGACCTTAGATAAAGTAAGTGAAATAGTAAAGAGGTGTTTAATTTCGTGGAAACGGTACTTGTCCCAATTTCAGAATTACGCTTAGGAAAAGTTATTTCTGAAGATATTTTTGCCAATACACAATATCCAATTATCTTTAAGGATACAGTCGTATCACATGAGCATTTACAAGTTTTTAGTGCATTTAATATTTCAAGAGCTCCTGTATATAAAGATAATTTAAAGGATGTTTCAGTGGAAAGCGAAAAAGAAGTTGATTTTGCTATCCAGCCAGAAGCCATCCCAACCTTCAAAAAAGTATATAGTAATTCTGTTGACCAATTTAAAAAGGAGTTTAAAAATTGGGAAGCAGGAGCGAAGGTTGATATTACAAAAGCGCGTACAATCATTTTGCCATTATTAGATATGGTATTAGAAGATCGTACAATTATTTTTAACTTAAACGAGTATTCGAACCCAAAAGATTATTTATATCATCATTGTGTAGGAACAGCATTAATTTCTTCTGTTATTGCTCAAAAATTAGGCTATGATAAAGGGTTAACAATTCAAATTGCCATTGGTGGTTTATTAGCAGATTGCGGTATGGCTAAAGTCCATCCACGTATTCGAGATAAAAAAACGACGTTAACCGAACAAGAATTTTCAGAGATTTATAAACACCCTATATATAGTTACAATATGGTAAAGGACTTAACAATCTTAAAAGATACAATAAAAGAAGCTATTTTCCAGCACCATGAGCGTTTAAACGGTAGCGGCTATCCAAAAGGTGAGAAAATCGCTAATATATCTATTTTTGCACAAATTATTGCGGTTGCTGATGTTTTTCATGCTATGACATGTGAGCGTGTCTATCGATCTAAGCAATCATCATTTAAAGTGATAGAAATGATTAATGAGTCTGAGTTTGGGAAGTTTGATATTAAAGTAGTAAGAGCGTTAATCGATTTAGTGGCTGACTTACCTATTGGAACAATTATTGAACTTTCTAATTTAGAACGTGGAGAAGTAATGTTTGTTAATAGATATGCACCAACGCGTCCGATAATTAAATTAAGCATTACTGGTGAAATATTTGATTTAGGTAAAAATCGCACTTTTTATATTTCACGAATCATTACAAATGAATAGAGTAATGATAGTGTTAATAAGGCAGTCATAAAGAGTTGTGATTGCCTTATTTTATTGTTCAATATAAGAGTGAAAGTATGATATTAAAAACTATTTTATTTTTTTAAGATAAAGTGTTGACATAGTTTATGAAACTTGATATTATAAATGAGTCGCCAAGAGGTGACGCACTAAACGAAACAAAATGAACCTTGAAAACTGAACAAGCAAAACGTAATCAATATAGTTTCTGAGCTAACTTACGTTAGTGAACGAAACAAAAATTTTGGACATCAAAATTGATGCCAGCAAAACAATTT